>Ga0182027_10002574_pt1 | contig 29288 bp, 24 predicted proteins | sample 712E1DmetaG_FD_121300 | JGI IMG/M metagenome (GOLD analysis project Ga0182027, IMG submission 121300) | Permafrost microbial communities from Stordalen Mire, Sweden - 712E1D metaG (Illumina Assembly) | ecosystem: Environmental > Terrestrial > Soil > Wetlands > Permafrost | place: Sweden...
TGAGTGGAGAAACCAGATGGATCATCGAGCCGGTTCCATAGAAGTAATTTGTGGGTCCATGTTTTGCGGAAAAACGGATGAATTAATAAGGCGCTTACGCAGGGCAACGATTGCTAAACAAAAGGTTCAAGTTTTCAAACCAGCTATTGATATCCGTTATGAAGAACAAAGAGTTGCCTCCCACGCAGGGTCTACCTTTGATGCCATTGCTGTCGTCCAATCGACGGATATCCTCAATAAAGTAGATTCGGACACCACTGTAGTTGGAATAGATGAAGCACAATTCTTCGATCCGGAAATCGTTTCTGTAGTTCAAAACCTGGCAAATCGCAGTGTCCGGGTCATCGTGGCAGGATTAGACCAAAACTTTAAAGGGGAACCTTTTGCAAGCATGCCAATATTAATGGCTCTTGCTGAACAGGTCGATAAACTACAAGCGATTTGTATGGTTTGTGGCGAGCCTGCCAGTCGAACTCAAAGATTGGTAAATGGACAACCAGCTCGTTACGATGATCCAGAAATCATTGTCGGTGCTTCTGAGTTGTATGAGGCGCGTTGTCGTCAACACCACATAGTTCCTCGAGATTAGAGTGATTTGGAGTTTCCATGCGTGATTACCGAGAATTTCTTGGTGAAATACTAATTCCCGAAAATAAATTGCAAATTCGAATTGCTGAATTAGGCTCCCAAATCAGCAAAGATTATGCAGGAAAAAATGATTTACTCCTGGTATGTATTCTCAGAGGCGGAGTTTTATTTCTCACAGACTTAATGCGAAAGATCACGATACCCCATGCTATTGAATTTATGGCTGTCTCCTCATATGGAATCGGTGGTCGTGAAAGCACTGGAAAAATTCGTATCTCGCTAGACCTTAACGTGGATATTCAGAATCGAGATGTAATTTTGGTTGAAGATATTATTGATAGCGGTCACACGATTGCAGCAGTTTTAGACTTACTTTCTACCAGAAAACCAGCCAGTTTATGTGTTTGTACTTTGTTGGATAAAGCAGATAGACGCGAAGTTCCAGTTCCTGTAAAATACACCGGGTTTTCTATCCCCAATAAATTTGTTTTTGGTTATGGGTTGGATATTGACGATTATTATAGAAACTTACCATTTATCGGGGTTGTGGACTTGGATAAGTACCAGGCAAGATCGTGACACTCTCTTCGATTCGAATTAATGAAAGGTTTGCTGATTTATTACAAATCAACCCGGGGAGTCAAAAGATTTACCTCGTGGGGGGTATTGTTCGTGACCTCGTACTCGACAGAGAAAATAAAGATATTGATATTCTTTGTGAATTTGACACAAAGAGCTTTGCACGGAGATTAGCAGAAGCAAAAAAAGGGGCATTTTATGTTCTGGATGAAACACGAAATACCTGCCGAGTAATTACAAATGAAAGCGGTACGAAACTAGTTTATGATTTCGCTCAACAACAAAGTTCACTCATTGGAGATCTGATGGCTCGGGATTTTACCATCAATGCGATGGCCATTGATCTTGCAGCTCCAGATATACTCATTGATCCACTAAACGGATTAGGGGATTTGAACCAAGGGATTCTACGCCTCTGTTCAGCAACCAGTTTTTCTTCTGATCCGGTGAGGGTGATTCGCGCAGTCCGGTATGCAAACGCATATCAATTAAAGATCGAACCTGACACATTACAACTCTTGATGATTTCTGTGACAGGCCTTCAAACCATTTCTGGAGAACGAAAGCGCGATGAATTATTTAAGATAATGGATTTATCTGATCCAATACCCGCCTTAGAAATGTCACAAGAATTTGGAATTTTATCGGAACTAGGAATTCCAAATGTAACGCAAATGAAATTCGAAATGGGTAGGAAATTGGTTCAACTGATCAAATTCATAGAAGAACAACACCAATTTCTTGGTAAAGGTTTGCTACCCGGTTTGGAAAAAATAGCCAAATATTCTTCCCGTTACGCAAAATTACTACAGCAAAAGAATTCTTCTGATCGAAGATTAAGCCAATTATTAGTTTTAGCTTCTGTGCTGGCAGGGTTTGAGCTAGATGTCGTACATAGAGTGGCACAAAGATTAAGACTTTCCAATGAAGAATTTGAGCGATTATCGGTCATTCAAACAAATTCATCTGAGTTAACCCGTCTTTCCGATCAGCCGGATTTGATTTCAGACAGAAGTCTATATTTATTCATAAAAAAAACCGATATAGAATGCCTGGATCTTTGCTTATTTGAATTGGCAAAATTGATGACAAATGATGCAAGCGGAAGTCTACATAACCAGGAAAAGAAATTGAATCTGGTTGAGAAAATATTTGATGGTTGGTTTGATCGACAAAACGTCGTAAATCCCGTTCCATTTTTAAACGGAAAAGATCTGATGATTGACTTTGATTTATCACCTGGAATTTTGATCGGAAAGCTGCTTGAGGAATTGAAAGAAGAGCAAGCGGCTGGAACGGTTCTGAACCGCGATCAAGCCTTGGAATGGATGGAAGGAAAGGTTAATACTCTATTAAATCAACGCCATTGGGATCAATAAGAATCTAATCGTAAATTGAATCATCCTTTATTTACGAAAAGGAATTCGGACTTAAGTGGGGCGGTATGAGGATTAACCTCTGAGCTGCGTCGAGTCAGATTATGTAGATGTGCAATCAAAACTGCACTTTTCACGGGCTTAACCAGAAAATCATCAGCGCCCATATCGAGAGCACGGGCGACCAACCCAGGGTTATCTAAAACGGAAAGGATCATGATAGGAACTCGGCTATTTTCTCGGATTGCCTGGCATACCTGCCAACCATCCATCCCGGGCATGATCAAATCTAAAATAACAATATCTGGTTTGAATTCGTTGAATTTCTGAAGGCCGGAGGCACCAGAATTTGAAGTAATCACTCTTGCTTCGGTCGGCTCTAACATTAATTTGAGCAGTTCTGTCATTGCTTGGTCATCATCGATGACGAGGATTTTCATTTTTACTCCAAAATATTGTTTGCCTTACAGTAATATTATGAAGCAAAAAGGAAAAGTTTTACCTTGCAAAATGTTTACAAAATTTTATACAAAAGGGATACAAATTCTCCTGAGATAAAAAACTGCATTCAATTTCCATTTATGGTAAAATTCCTTACTTAAGGGTCAGATTTCGGCTTTTCATAAAAATAGGTCAATTTGCAATCATTTATCTCTTGGAGGATAGAATGGCAGAAAAAAAATGGGTATACCTTTTTAGCGAGATCGAAAAGGCAGAAAAATATGTCGGAGGGGACTGGGAAAAAGTTCGCGGTCTGTTAGGTGGTAAGGGAGCCAATTTGGCTGAAATGGCTCGCATCAAACTCCCGGTTCCGCCCGGATTCACAGTTACAACTGAAGCCTGTAATGTATATTCTGCGTCCAAACAATTTCCGGAAGGAATGTGGGACCAAATGCTCGCCGCGCTGAAAGTTGTCGAAAAAGATGCCGGGAAAAAATTTGGCGATGTCGCAAACCCATTATTGGTTTCCTGTCGTTCCGGTGCAAAATTCTCAATGCCTGGAATGATGGATACTGTCCTCAATATTGGTTTGAACGATGCCTCCGCGCAGGGCATGGTGAAGCTAACCAATAATGAACGCTTTGTTTTCGATTCTTATCGACGCTTGATCCAGATGTTTGGCACAGTGGTTTTGAACCTCCCTGATGAAGCTTTTGAAGAAGTGCTTGACGGGTACAAAAAAGATAAGGGATATAAAGCTGACACCGATCTTACAGCAGATGACTTGAAGCTGTTGGTCGGAAAATTCAAAGTGGTCGTCAAGAAACATTATGGTAAAGATTTCCCTCAAGAACCACTCGAACAATTGAAGTTAGCCACTGAAGCGGTTTTCAAATCCTGGAATGGTAAACGCGCAGTAGATTATCGCCGTGCCACAAATATTCCGGATGACCTAGGGACTGCGGTCAGTATCGTGACCATGGTGTTCGGTAACATGGGTTGGGATTCGGGCACTGGCGTAGCTTTCACTCGTAATCCATCCACTGGCGAACGTGTTCTGTATGGTGATTACCTTCTGAATGCCCAAGGTGAAGACGTGGTAGCTGGTATTCGCAATACCGAGAAAATTGCGACCCTTGGCAATCCTTTACCTGAAGCCAACAAACAATTCCTCGAAGTCGTTAAGATTCTCGAATTGCATTACCACGATATGCAAGACCTGGAATTTACTGTCGAACACGGCCGTTTGTGGATGCTTCAATGCCGCAATGGTAAACGTACTGCTCTCGCTGCCGTAAAGATCGCTATCGACATGGTCAATGAAGGCTTGATCTCAAAGGAAGAAGCCATCAGCCGGGTCACGACAGATAACGTCGATACCTTACTACATCCTCAGTTCACCACCGAAACCAAAGCCAAAGCCAAGAAAGATGGTCGCTTCTTTGCTTCCGGCGTGAATGCTTCACCTGGTGCTGCGGTTGGCCAGGTCTATTTCGATGCTGATTTGACCGAAAAGATGCACAAGGAAGAGGGTCAAGACACCATTATGGTTCGTCCTTTCACCAAACCGGATGATGTGCATGGTATGTTGGCCGCCAAAGGTATTCTCACCAGCGAAGGTGGAGCTACTTCTCATGCTGCAGTTGTCGCCCGACAGTTTGGCGTCCCATGCGTTGTGGGTGCTTCCAGTGTTGTGATCGACCTCGATAAACGTGTCATGGTTTGCAATGGAGTCACTGTCAAAGAAGGTGAATGGATCTCCGTCGATGGCACAACCGGAGAGGTATATATTGGGAAAATCGACCTGACTGTCCCATCCATCGAAGAACAAACCGATTTGCTGACGCTCTTAACCTGGGCAGATGAGATTGCCGGTATGCAGGTATGGGCGAACTCTGACTATCCGAAAGATGCCCGCCGTGCCCGTTCTTATGGCGCCAAAGGTATTGGCCTCTGCCGTACCGAGCACATGTTCTTTGAACCTGCTCGTTTACCGATCGTACAGAGCATGATCCTGGCGAAAGATGATGTCATCCGCAAAGCTGCTCTGGATGAACTGTTGCCGTTCCAACGCTCCGATTTCGATGGTCTATTCGAGGCTATGAACGGATACCCCGTGATTATCCGCCTCATCGATCCTCCGCTGCATGAATTCCTGCCTTCCGAGGAAGTCTTACTTGAAGAAGTCATCACCATGCGCGTCAAGGGCGAGACCAAGGGATTAAAGGAAAAAGAAGTTCTACTCGATGCAGTCAAAGGAATGCATGAAAGCAACCCAATGATGGGTTTACGTGGTGTGCGTCTTTCCATCGTCATGCCCCTTATCGTCGAAATGCAAGTTCGCGCTATCTTCGAAGCTGCCTCCGATTGCACCAAACGCGGTATCGTGGTGCATCCTGAGGTCATGATCCCATTAACCGGTACAGTCAATGAGCTCAAATGGATCCAGCCACGACTGGTTCGCATCGCCAAAGAGGTAATGGACGAGAAGAAAGTCCAGTTTACCTACAAGTTTGGCACCATGATCGAGATCCCGCGTGCCGCTGTCGTTGCCGGTGAACTGGCAACGCTGGCTGAGTTCTTCTCCTTTGGCACCAACGACCTGACCCAAATGACCTTTGGGTATAGCCGTGACGATGCCGAGCGCAGCTTCCTGGTACGCTATATCGAAGAAGGCATCCTGGCGAAGAATCCGTTCCAGACATTGGATCAGGAGGGTGTTGGCAAGTTGATGAAGATGGCTGTCACGGATGGCCGCAAGACCCGCCCGTCATTAGAAGTGGGCATCTGCGGTGAACATGGTGGTGACCCTGCTTCAGTCGCTTTCTGCTACAGTATCGGGCAGAATTACGTCAGCTGCTCTCCATTCCGTGTTCCAGTGGCCCGATTAGCTGCAGGACAAGCTGCCCTGAAACCCGAATTGGCTGCTGCCCGTAAAGAAGCTTTGAAAGCCTACAAAAAGTAATTCAAGAATATTCTGAAGTTGCAACCGCCTGTGCTCAAAAGTGCAGGCGGTTGTTGTTTAACTTAAGGTCAAAATCGCCAGTAAATCAAGGACGATAGTATACGGTTTTGTAAATCTCCAAATCTTCGCGGATGAAGCGAACATAGTCACCGGTTTCGAAATAATCCGGGATGATCTCCAGCATTAAGTCGGGGTCATTATTTGCCGAAGACATCCAATCCATGGCATAACCGATGCCCCCGTTATATGCGGCCAAAGCAGCGGCCATATCGTCGTTGAAATAAGAATACCATTTGGCAAGATAATGAGTGCCCAATTTGATATTTACCAGAGGTCGGGTCAGGTCTTGATCAATATAATCAGAAGGCCAACCATAATCGGAAGCAATTTCTTTCCCACTAGATGACAGAATTTGCATTAATCCTGTGGCTCCCTGGCTGGAAGTGATTTCGGGTTCAAAAAAGCTTTCCTGACGGATCAGGCTGAAAATGACCAATGAGTCGAGGGTGTTTTCATTCGCAGATGCAACGACGATATCCCGGAAATAGACGCCAAAACGTACGTGATTGAAATACGCAGGAGTTTGATCGATCAAGGTGGCATCGCCCAGGCCAAGAATATCCAAAATCTGGCGAGCACACAGGATGGCCGTCTGATTGATCCCCAGGTCGAGCAAGTGGTTCATCAAGCGGAATGAATTGGCGGGATCCGTCGTGAGTTGCTGGCGGAGAGAATCGAATTCTGATTGGGCTTTTATGGTCAGGCCCAACTTCCAAAAGGCATCCCCACGTTGGTACAAAACATTGTTGGCTAAATCTCCCGAACTTAGCAAGTCGACATCGGCAGGAAGGTTGAACTTGCTGTGCATCCAGTCGACGGCATCACTTTTCTCTTTTCCCAGATCGACGCCCAGGTCGAGCGAAGTGATCGTCGCGAATGGGCTTTGCCCGTTCAGCAATTCTCCAGCGCGGATGGAGTAGTAACCGGTTGGATCTTCTGTCGAAGCTTGCTTGAAAGAGGCAAGGGCATCGTTTTTTTGGTTCAATACCAGTTGAGTTTTCCCGATCCAGAGTTCTGCACGGGCCTTGTCGGTGGCGACGGAGGTGGCCAGGGCATTCTTTTGAAAAACGACCAGGGCCTGAGAATAGTTCCCCAGACGATACTCGCAAATACCGGCGTCGAATTGGGCCAGGATGGCTTTTTCATAGGCCGGGTATTCCGAGATCACCCGCTGCCAGGTCTGGGAGGCGGATGAGAGCAAATTTCCTTCTTCATAAATCTGGCCGGCAGTATATAAATAACTGGCGGCTACGTCAGAGGTGGGGGCCTGGGCTACGTAAGTGAGCAAAGTTTGGGCCGCATCCGAGTATTGTTGCAATTTACCCCATTGGGTCGAGGCTTTCTCCAGAAAGGCATCGGCATAATATTTTGGGTCGTTGGGGAAATCTTGAATCAGTTTATCCCATTCGGCAACTTCGTTTTGATAATCCCCCATATAGTAATAGCTATAAGCCTTATAGTAGTTCGCTGTAGCATCATGGTCAGGATGATCTGTCATGTAGCGTTCCAAGGCAGAAACTGCCAGCCCATATTGGTCGGCATTGAAATCTACAATGGCACGGAGTAAATCATCCACAGGTTGGTTGGCTTCGATCAATTGAACCAGACCGCTATACGTATCGTATGTAGTCGGAAATTTGATAACGGAATCCTGGAAACGAGCATAGGCTTGATCGGTCATGTCTTGTTGAAGATAAAGCCTACCTAATAAAAGGTTGACGGAGGACTTTGTATAATTGCTATTGGAAGTATTATACAAATCAAGGTACTGGTTGATCGCTGAGGCAGCATCTCCGGTAGCAGCAGTCGCTTCTGCGACTTTCAGTTTTACTTCATCCAGATATTCCGGTCGGGCGAGAGGAACAGCAGCTTGATAGGCGGCTAACGCCGCGGTATTGTTGCCGGAATTAACGAGGTCGTCGCCTTCCATTTCCAGTATATCAGCCTGGATAGCATTGTTATTTAAGTGCAAATAATTTTGATAGGCATCTGCAGCGAGTTGATATTGCTGCAATCCTTCATAGGCCTGAGCCAAAAAGAAAAAGGCGGTATTGCGCGAATCCCCGACAGGTTGAGTGTTCACCAGATAGCCTAGTTTTTCGATCGCTGTCTGGTAATTTTGCTTCTGAAGATAAATCCGGCCGACATACAACATGGCTCCAGCAATAATCTCGGGATCGGGTGATGCTTCAGCTACAGTCAAATCATTCAAGGCGGTATCGAAGTCACCAGTATAGAAATCAGCCATCCCAGCGGTGAGCAAATTTTGCGGAGAAGGGGTCAGCGTAGGTGTAGGAATAAATGGTGAAGCGGTTTGATCGGAATTCGACACCGCCGTAGCAGTAACGGAAGGAATTGTGAGATGATAATCACAACTACTAAGTAGCAGGGCAAAAATTATCATAATGAGCAGAGCTTTATTTTTCATTTTGTATTCCTGTGAACGGTAAAACCAAATCCGTCTAAACAGTTGACATTTCTTGATTGTAACCTGATTTTCGATGAGAAATCATCGAGAGGTTAGCGCGTGCAGGGCAATTGTATGATGGATATGGCTGAATAAAAATAAGATAAGGCTGCGTTTTTCCCCAGATGAAAGTTCATGGTTGCGTTAACTTTCGGAACGAATCCCTCTCGCACCTAACGCTCGGGGACGTACCCTAATGAAACTAGGGCAGGCAAACCGCGGATACGAATCCATCTTAATCGCAGAATTGAATTATTCCAAAAATTCAATTCGAAACAATTCATGCCGGGGTATGGAGTGAGATGGTTTCGATCACTGATCTACCTCACGCACCGATGAAGCTACCCCAAAAGGGGGCGCGCCCCGATGAACCTGGGGCAAGCAGACCTCAGTGTAGGCCCCGATAGAACTAGGACGGATAAGTCGCAGTGCGGTGTGAAGCTGTCCCATTCGCACACCGATAAAGCTAGTGCAGGAAAACGCTCAGGAGTGCATCCCGATGGAACTGGGACGGGTAAATCACAAGGGCAGGAACCGATGAAAATGGTTCGTTTTGTTAAAAAAATAGAAAACGAATCGAAACGAATCCATTTTATTGAGGGGAAAGGAAAGGCGATTTATGAAGTTTTTAAAGGACCTAACTATTCCTATATTATTATAGAACAATAATTCTAATTTGTCAAGGATCAACGGAATCGTGATTTCTACAACACTGATTTCTACAACCATTGCCAAAGGGTTACTTGCATGTTAAACTTGGAAAGTAATAACGCTCTCTGGAGAGGGCGTTTTTTGGTGTTCTATGCGAACGATTGAATGGATGTTCCCCTCAAATTTTGTGCGACTAATTGACCAACGCAAGTTGCCCAATCAGTTGGAGTATCTGGTCATCCATAATGCGGTAGAGATGGGGGCGGCCATTCAGGCCATGGCGATCAGGGGAGCACCCGCGTTGGGAGTAGCCGGGGCATTTGGTCTGGCTTTGGAAGCACAAGAATTAACGGCACATCAATCTTCTGATCTTCGTAATCAGCTTCACCGGGCGGGGGAAAGGCTACAATCTTCCCGACCGACTGCAGTCAATCTGGTCTGGGGAGTGAAACGCTTATTGGCTATCGTAGACGATGGGACCATTCCAGAATGTGAGCTCGCGGAGCAATTGCAGATCGAATCTGAAAAAATGGCAGAGGAAGATATTGCGACGAATTTACGCATGGCGGAATTCGGTGCTAGCCTGATCGCTGATGGAGATACGATCATTCATCATTGCAACACCGGTTCACTGGCAGCAGTAGATTGGGGAACTGCTCTGGGAGCGATCCGGTACGCTTTCGAACATGGAAAAAAGATCCATTTATTGATCGATGAAACCCGACCACGGTTTCAAGGGGCACGATTAACTGCCTGGGAATGCCAGCAATATGGAATCCCATTCGAAGTAATCACTGACAATGCTGCAGGATATTTCTTGCATCGGGGAGATGTTCAAAAAGTAATGTTTGGTTCAGATCGGGTGGCAGCCAATGGAGATGTAGTCAATAAGGTGGGTACATACATGTTGAGCCTGGCAGCCCATGCAAACGGCGTACCGGTTTACCCGGTTTTCCCATTGACGACACTGGATATGAGTCTTAACAGTGGGGAAGAAATTCCCATCGAGGAGCGGCCAGAGGAAGAAGTCACCGCGATGAGCTATCAAGGCGAAGCAGTGTATCCAAAAGGAGCTGCTGTGCGAAACCCAGCCTTCGACCTGACCCCGCACGAATTAATCACTGCCTGGGTAACCGATCGGGGGATCATAATTCCTCCATTTTCACAAAATTTATCCCAAACCATTTATAATAACGCTTCTGATAGGTGAGAAATGGCCATCGTATTAACTGGATCTGTCGCATTTGATTATTTAATGACCTTTCCCGGGTATTTTCGTGAGCAGATACTCCCGGATAAACTAGATTGTATTTCTCTCTCGTTCCTGGTCGATTCTTTGACACGGCAACGCGGAGGAATTGCACCCAACATTGCCTATACTCTGGCTTTGTTAGGAGAAAAGCCAAAGGTTTTAGCCACGGTCGGCCAGGATTTTGAAGAATACCGAGCCTGGCTGGAATCCAAGGGTGTAGATACCACTTACATCAAAGTGATACCTGAGAAGTTCACCGCCTCTTTCTTCGAAAACACGGATCTAAATAATAACCAAATTGCCAGCTTCTATACCGGAGCCATGGCTGACGCGGGGAAGGTTTCAATAAAAAGCATGCGACCCGGTGAAGCCGATTACGTGGTGATCTCGCCCAATGACCCAGCGGCAATGGACCAATACGTACGCGAATGCGGTGAATTAGGGATTCCCTATCTTTACGATCCCTCCCAACAAATCGCACGAAATGACCATGCAGAGTTGCGACGCGGTGTCGAAGGAGCGCAAGCCGTCTTTTGTAACGATTATGAGTTTGAGTTATTGCAGAAACATACCGGCCTCGGCGCACAAACCATTGAAAATACCGTTAAACTATTAGTGGTCACCATGGGTGAAAAAGGTGCCATCGTTAAGTCCGGCGGAACTACCTACCAGATCCCGCCTGTACCTGAGGAGAAGATCGTCGACCCGACCGGGGTAGGTGATGCATTCCGCGGTGGTTTCCTGCGCGGCTACCATCTTGGATTGGACTTGCAAACCTGCGGCCAGATGGGTTCACTAGCGGCCACCTACGTACTGGAGCAAAAGGGGACACAGAACCATCATTACACCATCCCGGAATTTATCAAACGCTACCGTGAGAATTTTGATGATCATGGAGTTTTGGATATTCTAAGCAAATGAAGGTCATTCTTTTTTGGAGGAACTGATGTCAAATTACGACGTGAAAGATATTAAGTTGGCCGAGGGCGGCCGTTTGCGCATCGACTGGGCGGAACGCGAGATGCCAGTATTGCGCCAAATCAAGGAACGTTTTACAAAAGAGCGTCCTTTGAAGGGTTTAAGAATTTCAGCCTGCCTGCATGTAACGACTGAAACTGCCAACCTGATGAAAACCCTGCAAGCGGGTGGTGCAGACGTGATGTTAACTGCATCCAATCCACTTTCTACCCAGGATGACGTGGCTGCATCGTTGGTCTCACATGAAGAGATCCCGGTTTTCGCCATCAAAGGCGAAGAGAACGTAACTTACTACAAGCACATTCATGCAGTGCTGGATCACAAACCCCAGATCACCATGGATGATGGCGCTGACCTGGTCAGCGTTTTACACAAAGACCGCCGCGAACTCCTCAGCGGTGTAATCGGAGGTACTGAAGAAACCACTACAGGCGTGATCCGGTTGCATGCCATGGCAGCCGACAAAGCCTTAAATTACCCAATCATTGCCATTAACGATGCCTTGACCAAACATCTCTTCGATAATCGTTATGGTACAGGCCAATCTACACTGGATGGTGTAATCCGGGCAACCAACGTATTATTAGCCGGTAAGATCTTTGTCGTAGCCGGGTATGGCTGGTGCGGCCGCGGGTTAGCCAGCAGAGCCAGAGGTATGGGCTCAAATGTCGTGGTCACTGAAGTCGATCCGTTGAAGGCTCTGGAAGCAGTAATGGATGGCTTCAGAGCGATGCCAATGGAAGAAGCTGCCAAGATCGGTGACATCTTTGTTACTCTGACTGGCGATATCAACGTCATCGACAAACGCCACTTCGAAGTGATGAAAGATGGTGCCATTGTAGCCAATTCCGGTCATTTCAACGTCGAAATCAACATCCCTGCTCTGGAAAAGCTGGCGGTTTCAAAACGCCTCGTGCGCCCCTATGTTGAAGAATATGTGACCAAGGATGGTCGCAGGATCCACATCCTCGGTGAAGGTCGTTTGATCAACCTGGCTTCTGCTGAAGGACACCCTGCTTCTGTCATGGACATGTCTTTTGCCAATCAGGCACTATCACTTGAATACCTAGTAAAGAATGCCAGCAAACTGGAAAAACGCGTCTACAGCGTTCCAGAAGAGATCGATAAGAACATTGCCAAACTCAAATTGGCAGCCATGAAGGTCTCGATCGATGAGCTTTCCGCTGAGCAGGTGAAATATCTGGGCTCATGGGAAGAAGGCACCTAAGATTCGGTGTATCAAAGAATAGGCCCTGATGATTGTCAGGGTCTTTTTTGTTATTGCAAGATCACAGCCATGTTCCCAAGGGGAGCCCAGGAACTCAGGAATTGTGGAACAGACCGATAGTAGGCCATGCCCCCATCCAGAATGCTAACATAATTTGGATCGTAACCAGTGATGATAACCGTGTGTTCGAAACGAATCACCCTAGTCGTGTGTCCATCAGATGGTGTATAAGTCACGGGGGAATCCCCGTACCAGACATTGCCATAAACCCACACGATGACGGGATGGCCAGCAGCGATCTGCTTACGCAAACTATCATAGGAATAGCCATGAACTGCGGTGGCGGATAAGCCGTATTCACGCAACAGCGCGGCAACCGGATCGGCATGAACCCCATATGAATCAGGTGGCAGTCCTCCTTCGGCACCATCCGGGCTGCCAACAAAGCCAGCATCGGGGTCATCGGATTGAGGCAAATGAGATTGAAAAGTGTTTTCGCTTATTGGAACTCCAAAATAGTCTGCCCAATCCACAGCAGAACGAGATTCGCAGGAGAGTGAGTGACTTTGATTAGAGCCGGTGATACCGGAAATCGAAGCGCTCTGGGGAATCCCATTGGCCGGTTGCGGAGGCGTATTGGTGGGAAGGGGAGGTGGAGTGTTGGTTGGCAAGGGGGTATTCGTAAGTGTGGAAGTGGGGGTAGGGGTAGCCGTCGGGGTGGGGGTAGCTGTCGGCGTGGGCGTATCCGTCGGGAGGGGTTGAAAGGGAGTTGGAGTGAATGGGGTTAACGAGATTTCTTCTATATCAATAATGGTCGAAGTAGGAACCGCAGTTACCGGTGAAAAGGAACTCTCCAATATGCCGGAGAGAAAGAGAAAGGCAGTGAGGTTCAATAAAAGCCCGACTGCCAAAATACTACCGGAGAGTTTTCCCCAAAAACCGGGTTTTGTCCTGCAAGTTGATTTGGAAGGCTGGTCTGGCTTACTTGCTGGGGACATTGATCACAATTTCAAAAAAGTCGCCAAAAGGTTGCCCATCAGCGTCGTAAGCTTTCCATTTGGAGTAGTAATTCCCAGGCTCAGTTGGGGCAGTAAAAAGAATGCGGATGGTCGCTTCTACGCCTCCACGGGCCGGAACAATGGGCTGAGGACTGGTAGCACCCAGGGAATCCCCCTCGAGCATACGCAGCGAATAAGAATCATTCCAGTTGCAGGTGCCTGAATTTTTAACCAGCCATTGTTTATCCAGGCTGCTGCCAGGGTCTACATACGAACTATCCGGGATGGTCAAATCTTTTTCAAAAGAGAGTACATTGGTGCAATTCGCCGGTTGTGAATCAACCGAATTCGGAGATTGGGTCGGTTTTGGCGGCGTAGGCGTCGGCAACCGAGTGGGGGCAACAAAAATAGGTGAGGTCTCGGAATAAGCCAGCGATCGCACCGGACGCAAAGCAGCGCACCCTCCCGCCAAAAGTGAGAGGGTGATTGCCAGAATGATGACACGATGAATTGGTTTTATTTGCATCCGCACCGCCATGAGAAAAAGGACAGGCTCTTTACTCCCCCGCCGATTCTTCGTCAGATGCAAGTTCGACAGTAAGGGGAATTTCACCGCCCATGGCACGCTGGCGAACATCATTTTCGATTTCTTTGGAAATTTCAGGGTTCTGGCGCAAGAATTCTTTAGCGTTTTCCCGTCCCTGACCCAGACGAATATCCTTGAAGGAGAAGAAGGCTCCGCGTTTGGAAATGATCTCAAGGGCCGAAGCCAGATCAATAATATCGCCTTCTTTGGAAATCCCCTCATTGTACATAATGTCAAATTCGGCAGTACGGAAAGGAGGAGCGACCTTATTTTTCACCACCCGGACACGGGTACGGTTGCCAACGATCTCCGCGCCAACCTTGATAGATTGGATGCGACGTACATCCAACCGGACAGAGGCATAGAATTTCAGCGCCAAGCCACCGGAAGTCGTCTCAGGATTACCGAACATGACGCCAATCTTCTGACGTAATTGGTTGGTAAAAATGACACAGGTCTTGGTCTGGTTGATGGCTCCGGAAAGTTTACGTAGCGCCTGCGACATCAGCCTAGCTTGCATGCCCATGCTGGCATCGCCCATATCGCCTTCGATTTCGGCCCGTGGTACCAGAGCAGCTACCGAATCGACGATGACCACATCCACGGCACCCGAGCGGACGAGGGTTTCGCAAATCTCAAGCGCCTGCTCGCCGGTATCGGGCTGGGAGACCAATAAGGCTTCGATATCGACACCAAGGCGAGAAGCGTAGGCAGGATCGAGGGCGTGTTCCATATCAATGAAGGCTACCGTACCCCCCAGTTTTTGAGCTTCTGCAGCAATATGCAAACAAAGGGTGGTTTTGCCGGAAGATTCCGGCCCGAATATTTCGGCGATACGACCACGTGGGATACCATTTACCCCCAATGCAATATCCAGGGAAAGAGACCCAGTAGGAATGGCTTCAACCTCAAGCTGGTGGGCTTCGCCCAAGCGCATAATCGAGCCTTCACCATAGCGTTTGACAATATCGCCAAGGGCTTTTTCGAGCACGGCACGCTTGGCTTCATTCATTTGACTGCCAGAGTTTGCCGAGGTGGTAGTTAATTCACTTTGTCCAGTTGATGTCGTTTTTTTTGCCATGGAAATCTCCTCAAAAGTAATCCGTTTAATTATATATTGAAAAATAGAATCAGTTCTTAACTAAATTATAGTACATTTGTTCAGGTCGTCAAGCGGTTTCAGTTTCCTTAAAAAAGGATGAACCTCTTGACAAGCGGCTGAAAAATCAGTAATATCATACAATATTACCAATTGAATATTGAGAGATTTAGCGGCTGCATCTCATCAGAGATGACGAGGTGGAGGTTCTCTTTCGCGAGAAAGAGTTAACCCTGCGGAGGTAAGTGCAGGGGAAAATCGAATGATCAGCGGATGCCTCCGAGGTCTTGCCAGAGACTTCTTTCTCCCTTCCAGAACAGATCGAGTTGAAAACCGTTTGGTAACAGACGGGACAAGACGACATCATTGGCCAGGCACTTAAATTGCCTGTTTTTTACTATTTGGAAGGGCTGCATTGTTTAAACTTCAAGGCATGCCCAGGCATGTCTTTGTTATTTTAAATCAAAGGAGTATGGCGATGGATAAGAAAGAGTTATTTGAACGTATCAAGGCGGATGGAGTCGAATTTGTTTCATTGCAGTTTACCGATGTCACCGGCGCCGTCAAAAGCGTAGACGCTCCACTTCCGCAGTTGGAAGAGGCGGTCGAAAATGGGCTTTGGTTCGATGGGTCTTCCATCGAAGGTTTCACCCGTATCCAAGAAAGCGATATGCTCTTGCGGCCAGATATCGATACATACGCGGTATTACCCTGGACGCCGGCTGAACTCCGCCGCGGCAGAATTTTCTGCGACATTTTCCGACCGGACGGTACAGCATTCGACGGCGATCCGCGCGGAGTGCTAAAACGACAATTGGAAGCAATTTCGAAGCGTGGCTGGACGTACAACGTGGGTCCTGAACCGGAGTTTTTCCTCTTCCGGCCCAACGATAATGGCAGCGTGCATCCGGTTCCCCATGACGTGGGCGGATATTTCGACTTCTCTCCCAACGATGAGGCTGCCCGGGTGCGAAGTGAATTAATGCATGCATTGAATGTCATGGGACTGGAAATCGAAGTAGGCCATCACGAAGTCGCTCTTGGCCAACATGAAATCGATTTCCGGTTTGCCGATGCCCTTAAATCTGCCGATAACGTTTTGACGCTTAAATGTGCGGTGAAAGCAATCGCTGCCCAGAACGGGTTAGTTGCTTCATTCATGCCGAAACCAGTATTTGGCATCAACGGTTCAGGCATGCACTGCCACCAATCCCTGTTCGATAAAAAGGGCGACAATCTCTTCTACGACCCGAAGGATGAATTCAAGCTGTCCAAGATCGCGTACAGCTTTATCGCTGGGGAACTGGCTCATGCGCGGGCTTTCTCAGCCGTCACAGCCCCGACCGTCAATTCATATAAGCGGCTTGTACCCGGTTATGAAGCCCCGGTATATGTAGGTTGGGCGCAGACCAATCGCTCCGCACTCATCCGTATGCCACGATACAAGGAAGGCAACAGCAAAGCCGCACGTGCAGAACTGCGCTGCCCGGATCCTTCTTGCAACCCATACCTGGCCTATTCGGTAATGCTGGCCTCCGCTCTGGATGGGATCGATAAAGGACTTGTGCCACCGGCTCCGTTGAACAATATCAACGTCTACGAAATGACCCTGGCCGAACGTAGAAAGGCCAAAGTAACGGAATTACCCGGGTCATTGCATGAAGCGCTGGCTGAATTGAGCAAAGACGAAGTAGTGAAGGGTGCTCTGGGTCCTACCGCTTTTGAAGCCTTCGTGCGCGCCAAAGAGGCCGAGTGGGAAGAGTATCGCCTGCAGGTAATGGATTGGGAAGTGGAACGTTATTTAGAGCTCGCCTAAATAATCGGTTAAATATTAAAAAGAAGGTTGTCAAAAATCTGACAATCTTCTTTTTAATCTGAACTATGGATTCAAAACTTTTTGAAGGCAAATCAGCCATTCGAGGGTTTTTCCTTGAGGAGTTCCAGGAGTGATCGCCAGAATCGGCAGTCGCAAATCAGCAGGATCCATTCCATCGATGGAAATTTCACGAAGACTGGCATCCAATAGATGGTCCGGTAAATACCCGATAGCAGCAGAGTCGCCCGAAAGCGTCTCACGCATGGCAGCCGGGTCAGGGATCATTTGCGCCGATGCGGTGGCAACCGGTTGATCAACCATTATTTTTTGAATAAAAATTTCCTGAATGTCTTCGCTTTTCGGGTAGAAATTCAAAGCAATCTGCTTTGCAGAAAATGAATCATCATAAGAAGCGTTCAAACAATCAGGACAGGCGGTATGAAGTGCTCCCCAGGTGGTAATCTCACCACTGAAAATCTGACGGGCGATATCCAACGTCAAAGATTGCAATGCACTCGCCGTGTTGACTGCCAACACCAGGCGGGCGGTTCCGATCTGGTAAGAAGGCTCGGGTAGAGCGATTGGCGCTCCCCAACGGAGGTTCAGGTCAGAATTCTGCAGAGATAACTCCTCAGCCGGCAGATTATGGGTGACCAAGCCGGTGTTTTGCAGAAGATTGGCACAGGAAGTCATGGCGGGGACCAACCAGGATAAAGAATCGGAATATTGCAGGTTGATGATTTGCAGGTTAACATTTACAGGAGTAACAGGATTAATCCCTGGAGTGTTTGCAGCCACTGTCGGTGTTTGAGATGCCTGTACTGGAGCCGTTCGAATGCTGCTGATAAGCAGAACTGTGCTGGCCAGAAGAATGCAATACACGGCGAAGTACCAGAGTTTTCGACGCTTGATAAACGAAAGCAGCCAATGGATCGAAAGATAACCGACAATCATGGCAGCGACAAAACCAACTACCAGGACCGGCAAGAATCCAGCCAGGTCCGGGACGGCTACCAAATCCTTTATACTGACCAAGCCCGCACCGATCATCACAGGAATGGACATGAGGAAACTGAAACGAGCAGAATTGGAACGATCGAAATTATGGGTCATCCCCCCGGTAATGGTAGCACCTGATCGTGAGATGCCGGGGAAGACGGAGATGGCTTGAAAGAGACCGATCCACAGGGCATCCCACCAAGTCATTTCTTCGACCTGGCGAGTCCGTTTGCCCACCAAATCGGAAAGGATCAACAAGGTTGCCGTTCCAAAAAGGAAGTAAGCGACCAGACGGGGGGAAGAAAAAGCGGCTTCCACCTGTGCCTTGATCAGCATACCTACCAGTGCCGCTGGAATTGTGGCCAAAATGAGATACCAGCCAAGTCGGGCTTGCGGATCTTTGAAGGGCTCTTTATCGATGAGACCTTTGAAAAAGGCTTTCAAAATACTCACCAGGTCTTTCCAAAAGTAAAGAATGACCGCCAAAAGGGTACCTAATTGCACCAGCACATCAAATGGAAAAATCTGGGCAGCAGGGAAACTCCAATTGAAAAGATAAGGAACCAATACCAGGTGAGCCGAACTGGAAATGGGTAGATATTCGGTCAAGCCCTGAACGATGCCCAAAATGAGCGATTGCAGGAAGGTCATCATTCTCCTCGTTTGGGGCGGGGCTGGTAACTGTGCAGGAAATCCGCGGAAAAGCTGGCAAAGCGATTTTCCAGTATGGCCTGGCGGGACGATTTCATCAGCGATACCAAAAAATGAATATTGTGGATGGAAAGGAGGGTGGCTGCCAACATTTCTTTAGCAATGATCAGATGGCGCAGGTAAGCGCGGGTAAAATTCCGACAAGTATAACAGAAGCAGGTCTCATCAATCGGAGTATGGTCATGCGCATAGCTGGCGTTCATCAAATTTATCCTGCCGGCGGGCGTAAAGGCGGCTGAATGCCTGGCGAGACGAGTGGGCAAGACGCAATCAAAAATATCCACACCGCGCAGAATGCCATTAATCAAATCTTCGGGCGAACCTACGCCCATCAGATAACGCGGTTTCCCAACCGGTAGAATGTCGTTGACTATCTCAAGCATGGAATGCATTTCGGCTTTCGTTTCACCAACAGAAAGACCGCCAATGGCGTGACCGGGGAAGTCGAGTGAAGCGATAAATTGAGCAGACTGGGTACGCAACTCCGGGGAAATTCCCCCCTGTACGATGCCAAAAAGCGCCTGATCAGGGCGAACCTTAGCATGCAAGCACCTCTCGGCCCAAACATGCGTTCGCTGCATGGATTGTTGAATATAAGTGCCATTATTCGGGTCGGCACACTCATCAAAGGCCATGATGATATCAGCCCCCAATTTCTCTTGAATCTGGATAGAACTTTCAGGGGTGAAACGGTGAATGGAGCCATCAATATGGCTCTTGAAGGTCACGCCATCTTCATCCACTTTGCGAGTGTTGGCCAGAGAAAATACCTGATATCCACCGGAATCCGTCAACATGGGGTGAGGCCAGCACATAAATTCATGCAGCCCGCCCATCTCAGCAACTAGATCAGCCCCAGGGCGCAAATAAAGGTGATAGGTGTTAGAAAGGACAAGGGAGGCACCAATTTCTTCCAGTTGAGCCGGCGTAACTGCTTTGACCGTGGCCTGGGTACCGACTGGCGCGAAGACCGGAGTTTGAAGATCACCATGAGGAGTATGAAATGCTCCAGCACGGGCGGATCTTTCGGTGGCGATCAAATCAAATGTAAAAGGTGCAGTGTCCATAGCTGGCAATTATAGCCTGTAAACGAAATGGATACCAAGCAGGATCGTTATAAAGGCCAATACCGTCAACGGGAGGCCCAGACTCAAATAATCACGGAAAGTATATCCACCCGGGTTCATGACCATGATGTTGACCGGATGACCCAGGGGTGGGGGAAAACCCAGCGAGCAACCCAGTGCCACTGCAACCCCCAGGGTCTGAGGATTGGTGTGCAGGGCAGTGGCAGCAGTCAACGCCAAGGGAATCAACACGATAGCTGAAATTTGGCCACTCATCAATTGAGTAAAAATCATGGCCAGCACCAGAAAAATTGTCACGACCAGAAGCGGGGAAATAGCCCCAAAAGCGTGAATGATCGAGCTTACCAGTACATTTGCCAATCCGGTTTGTTGGATGGCAATACTCAACGGCCACATCCCTGCGATCAAAAAGATGGCTTTCCATTCGATGGATTGAAACACATCGTTGATTCCCATACACCTGGTAAACATGAGAAGCACAGCACCCAATAAAACGATCTCGGCAACGGGCGAGATATTTGTTGCAGCAAATCCAAGCGTGACCAGAGTGATCAGAATGGCCAGCCATTGCCGCTGCGGACGCAAGACAGCATCCGGGTTTTCTTCCAGAAGGATCATATCCTTCTGCTGGCGGAGTTGGTTGATATTTTCGACCGAGCCCTGTACCAGAAGTGCATCTCCAGAGCGAAGAGCAAGATGTTTGATCTGATCATTTATCGGTTTACCATCCCGCCAAATGGATAATACCCAAAATTATCGCCCCGTGGGAACATGTCCATGGGACGGGTTTTGAAGCATAAATCAGCGTACAGAATGAATTGGATATTGGCGGTTTCGTACAGAACAGTTTGGATGTTTGGGGTTTGGGATAGAACAATATAGATATTTTTTTCTGCGAGTGGATTGGTCGGATGTAGCCGTATATTCTTTGTCTCCCCCTACACTACGGATCTCAGAGGCTTTGAAATTGGTGATCATAAGCGCGAGGTTCTAGTGTGAGGACCTAAAAAATCGGGAACACCAAACATTTGGCGTTTAACTGTTTTTACAAAAGCCCTCAAAAAAAACGATAGACCATTAATATTCCCTTAAATCTACATTTACTTTTCAGTACATGACGCAGATGCTCCTACTCCCCGGTATGATAACTTATGGGACAATAACTATCCTTTTTCCATGTTCCTCCATGTCCCAAACTTTTTCAATGTCTTTAAGGGGATACTTTACAATGTCCATGCATAATTTACCTTGTTTTATCATATCCCATACAAGCTTGGTACCCTCAGCATGAGCCTCGGGTGGAGTCTGTGCACCCAGTCCATAAATCTCAAGGCCTGAAGTCAATAGGCTTTGACTTGAGAGTTGTGCGGTCCGTCCTGCTAATCCTCCGATCAGAACGAAACGGGTTCTTCTACTTGGTACACTGAGCTCAGTTGGAGTAAAGGTGTTTATTATAACTTCTGCCGGGTGGCCCCAGAGATAATCAAGTATCACATCGTAGCCTTTTCCAGCTTCTTTTTTTAAGGCTTCCGCTACTTTCTCATCCGGCTGGTTAAGGTTAATAAAAGCATCCGCGCCTAACTCCCTCAGCTTTTCTCCTGTTTCCGGATTTCTTCCTGTTCCGATAATCCGTCCTGCTCCAAGATGCTTTGCAATCTGTACGGCAAGCATCCCTGAAACACTTGTAGCGCCGTTAATCAGTACAGTTTCACCCAATTGGAGCTTTGCGGCATATTTGAGAGGCCCGAGAGAACTTAATGCAGCAGACGGGATAACTGCTGCTTGCTCTGCAGTTATTCCTTTGGGAATTGGAGTGGCGTAAGCCTTTGGTATCGCTACCTTTTCCGCCATAGAACCATATGGAGGCTTTATACCTCTAAAACTCACAAGTGTCCCATCTTCTAGAGAACCTATACCACTGTAACCAACAACAGCCGGTAAATTTGGATAGAATTGTTTGCTGGCAAAGTGAATACCTGCTGTAAGCCCTTTGACTGCATAATCCAATATTACAGCCATTACCTTAACTGTAACATCCCCTTCATTTAAAACAGGATCAGGAAAATCTTCGTACCTTGGAATATCTCCCAACTTATTAATAACTGCTGCTTTCATATCTAACCTTCTCTTTTATTAAGCACTATTTGTGTCAACTTGATGTTGATAGAACAAATCATAGTAAACATCTCCTTTTAAGATTAAACTACTATAACCTGAATTCCAAGTCAACATCAAATTATCTGCATAAATTTCAACTGGCGGAGTATTTTAGAAGGATATTCCATCTGAATACCGCCTCATAATAAAATTGTCTCCATTTACCTTTATCCGGCGAAGGATTTTGGATATATTTTCTATATAGTAGCATTTTCGGTACCCCATTGATAGGAATTTTACGAATAAATATTGCAATACAGAATATTGTGGTATGGTAAACAGACCTCATCCAACAAACTGAGGCCAATACTGGGACAATATTTGATTCTACTTTCTTAAGATCCATTTACTGATGAGATTGGTGGCGCTGGTCTGTTGCAAGGCTACCGAGACCATAGAAATGCCGAGAATGGTAATCACGGCCGAACTGCTGAAGCCGGAGAAGACCTGCTGCTCGGTGACGATGCCCGAAATGCCTAGGGCTAGCAAGACCATCAGGGCAAGGCGGTCAGGCCGCAAACGGGTAAAGATGGACAGAAGGATGGTAATCGAAAGAAAAATAAGGGTAAGAATGGCCTGCAGGGATAACATTTCTATTCCAGCCCTAATTGTACTTGACATCCAGTCATTAATTTTCGGGACTGTATCATGCAAACCGGCTGGGAAGAAAACGAAAAGTACAGGCCAGGTAGAATGGAGTTGGTCTCACCACTCGGTACAGGCGGCAAATGGATAATGAACCTCAGCCGGATCGACGCCGACTGTGTCAATAGCATTCAGATGGTTGGTGCCCAGCCCCTGAGCGCAGGCCAGGTTCAAGTAGTTGTCACTCTGCAAGAAGGGAGCGTCAGGCGCTTCACTGGTGGGATCGAAGCCCATCACCGAAGCGGCGACAGAATCCGTAGCGAGGGCGTTTTTGCCGGCCAGCAGGACTCCGGGCTTGACCTGCTTCGTGTAAATCGTCCAGGGGCCTTCACCGCCTTCGATGGTCGAGACGCCATCGATCACGGCCAGGTTGATGGGACGGGCACGGTTGAGATCGACGATGACCCGCGGCAGGCGGGTGTTCTTGCCGGTTTCGGTGCCGTGGAAGGAAGTGCGGTTGCCATCCCCGGCGGAGCGGCGGTAATATCTCAGCGGGCCGATGCCGACCAGATTCTTCATCGAGAGGGTAACGCCGGCGCTGCAATGAGGCTTCATCTTGGCAATCGAGACAAAACAATCCGCTTCTTTGAGAATGGGGTTGAGCAGCAATTTCTCGTAGATATAATGATCCGGCTCGACCGGAACGATGGCAAAATCGGAATAAGGAGTGGCTTGATTTAAATCGATCAGGGTGGCGTTCAACGAACGGATGATCTCGGTATAGCCATATTCCGAAACGGAATGGGCATCGGAAAGCGATTCGACGATATACAGCGACTTCGCGCCAGCATCAAGCAGCAATTCACCGACAGCGCGTACCACTTCAGGGTGAGTGATGTGATATTCGGTGGGTTTTTCGCCGTCTTTGGGCTTGTATTGGGTACCGCCAGTCAGGTTGACCTTGAGGACGGCTTTGTCGCCGCTGTCCAGAATATCCTTGACGCCGCCCAAGCCATCGAACAAGGCTTGCATCTGCTGGCGGATGAGTTTGCGGTCATAAGTCTGCGCTTGAGCGAGCGCAACCACAGGACGGTACAAGACAGGGGTACCCGAAGTCACGGCGGTCACTGAAGGTGCAGATAGCGTCGCGAGTTTGGGCGCGCATCCGGCAAGAAGGCCTCCGGCGACCACCATGCCCATCGTTTTCAGAAAATCACGTCTGGAAAGAGGGTCTGATTTGATGGAAGAAAGTTCTTCGTTTGGATGGCTACTCATAAGCACTCCTGCAAGGAAAGAGATATGGTGTAAAACGCAAGCACTAACTGGAAAAATATTATTGGGCGCACTTCGGAAAGGGTTGAAATCGGAGAAGCAAATGGATTTATTTAATTATATAGTCGATTAAAAATTGGAAGTAACTCTTCAGGAGGTTTTTGCAGTCAACCCTGAAAAGGCTTAAAGCAGCCATTTTCAGTGTGAGGAAACTGGTTCGGCCAATAGTTCGGCCAACAGCCCTTGCCCATGCTTGGGGGGTCGTTTATACTTGCTGAATACCCGCTGAAAGGCATTTGGCACAGTTTGGCAACTATTTGAAAGTTTATCAGCAAAATTTCGGGTAATCAGGCAACAAAAACTTCCTAGTTTGAGGGGAAAGATTAATATTTGATCGAAACGCCATCCTTTATTAAAAGCTGTAATCATTAACTTAAATTTCATTTTATCTTGGTCACAAGTAGAGAAGAGATTCTTTTGCTGCAAAAACCCCAACCAAAACGATGGTGGATTTATCCGCGAATTCCGGCGGATGTAAACGAAGCGCTACATGAATTCCCGGATTTCTTGCGGCAGCTTCTCTATAATCGCGGCTATATGGATGAATCCGGGGCAATCGAATATTTAAATGCAACCAAGACTCCCGGTGATCCCTTCCTGCTCCTGGATATGGAAAAGACGGTAGATCGTTTGTTGCGCGCCATTGATCAGCAGGAGCCCATTATCGTCTATGGCGATTACGATGTGGATGGAGTCTCGGCGACGACTTTGATGGTGCAAGTGCTCAAGATATCAGGAGCAAGAGTCACACGATATATCCCCAACCGTTTCGATGAGGGGTACGGGGTCAATCGTGAAGCTGTGCAGTTACTGGCAGATTCAGGCGCCAAGGTGATCTTGACGGTGGATAGCGGAATCCGGTCCCCAGGTGAAGCAGAGTTGGCGAAAAACCTGGGCGTGGATATGATCATCAGCGACCATCACTATCCCAAGGGTGAATTGCTGGCTGCTTATGCGGTGGTCTGCCCCAAACGCGAAGGCGACCCTTATCCAGATAAAGATCTTGCAGGCGTCGGTCTGGCTTATAAAATTGCGGAAGCGCTTTTCAGCAAACGAAAAGTTAACGGTTCCTCCGCAGATAACTGGTTGGATCTGGTGGCTTTGGGAACAGTGGCGGATGTAGTGCCTTTAACCGGTGAAAACCGCGTACTGGTGCGCAGGGGACTCAACCTGATCAGCCAGGGTCAGCGACCTGGCCTGCAAGCCTTGATCCGGGTGAGTGGACGTGATCCGCAGAGGATTTCTGCCGGCGACATTGGTTATATGCTTGGCCCCCGTTTGAATGCCGCCGGCAGAATCGATTCCGCTTTGCAGGCTTATGAATTGCTGATGACCAAATCCGCAGAAGAAGCCGGTTCGCTCGCACAAAAACTGGATAATCAAAATTCAGAAAGACAGCGGATGACCAAAGAAGCGCGCGCCATGGCTGAGGAAAAAATCGGCCCGGTGACGACGATGAATTTAATTTCGTCATTCGATGCCTCTTACAGCAGCGGCATCATGGGGTTGGTGGCCACCAGTTTGGTCGAGACTTATTATCGACCAGCGATTGTGGGCAATATAGAAGCAGAAGTGACGCGTGCTTCTTGCCGGAGTATCGCGGAATTCCATATTACCCAGGCCTTAGATCAGTGTGCAGACCTGCTGGAACGACATGGCGGCCACGCAATGGCAGCGGGTTTCACTGTTCGCAATGAAAACGTACCTCTGTTAATTGAACGGTTGCAGGCGATTGCAGATAAAGAGCTGGGAGATAAGGAACTGCTCAAGACTTATAAAGCGGATCTGGAAATCCCGATCGAAAAGGTCAGGGAAATCCCAATGACCACTTTGGATCGCCTCCAACCCACAGGAATGGGAAATCCGGATGCCGTATTTGTCTCCAGAAATGTGATGATCAAAAATGCCAGGTCGATTGGCGCCGAGAAAAAACATCTAAAGTTTACCTGCCTGGCAGGGAATTATTTACTGGATGCCGTGGCGTGGCGGCAAGCAGATTGGCTGCCTCTGCTGCCCGGTACATTCGATCTCATGTACGTGATCGAAGAAAACTCCTATATGGGAAGCCGCACGATGCAGTTAAACATCCGAGACATGCGCCCTTCCAGCGTGACTGCTTAAAGAGCAAAAGTTGAAAGCGTCTTCGAAACATCTCAGAGCAGTGCTGCTGGCATTATTGGTCACCCTCATTTGGTCGACATCGTGGGTATTCATCCGCATCGGACTGAAAGATATCCCTGCGTTGACATTCGCCGGATTGCGTTATTTTTTTGCGTTCCTCTTTTTGATTCCCTTTTTGTTTCAAAAGGAAAATATCAATCAGGTCAAAAGCCTTCGTTTTAACGATTGGGTGCGATTAGCGATTTTCGGATTGGTAATTTATACCCTGGCGCAAGGATTTCAATTTCTGGGTCTGGCTTATTTACCCACTGTAACAGTCAGCCTGCTTTTAAATCTCACCACACTTTTTGTGGCTTTTTCGGGAATGATCGTGCTCAAAGAAAAACCGAATTGGTTGCAATGGATCGGTGTCGGCTTGAATTTGGTGGGAGTGGTCATTTACTTCATTCCGGTGAGTTTTCAGAGTGCCGGTTGGTTAGGCCTCTTTTTCGTCGGTATCAGTCTGGCAGCGAATATTATCGGGACATTACAGGGAAGAGGAATCAATCGCAGTGGGGATTACAATGCCCTGGTCGTGACCATCATCAGCATGGGTATCGGTTCAACCCTCATGCTGGGGGCAGGTTTGATCACACAAGGGTTACCAAAGATCAGCCTGACAGACTGGGGTATCGTTCTTTTATTGGCTGTACTGAATACCGCTTTTGCCTTTACAGTGTGGAATTATATTCAACAGACATTAACGGCAATGGAATCCAGTTTGATCAACAGCACCATGGTCGTTCAGGTCGCCATTTTGACCTGGATATTCCTGGGTGAGAAACTCACCGGCAGAGAAATTTTTGGCCTCGTATTAACAGTCATCGGAGTATTGATCGTGCAGATCAATATTCATCCTAGGTCGAAGAAGATCATTTGACTTTACTGATTTGTTAATCGGATTCGGGTTTCAAATTTTCCAAAATGAGTATTATTAATGTCAGGTGCTATAATTATTTCGTTATCATACCTGATTTATGAATGGAAGGGGATTCAATGTCGAATGATACATCCCAACCTCTTGATGTGCCTGTAGTTCCGGTCATGCCTGGAACCGGTTTTAATCCACCACAAATCAACAATGTCGAGGATACCGGGTTAGGTATGCTTTGGTTGCAGGATCTAGCTTTGAAGATCTTTTATTTTCAAGGTTATCTTACCGGTTTTAAAATTGCCGAAGCCATGGCCCTACCTTTCTCTGGGACTGTGGAACAGATTCTGGAGGGTCTCAAGCACGACAAGATGATCGAAGTTCGTTCCTCACAGATGGGATTGGGAGAAGGTGCTTATCTTTATGCGATAACAGGTGCGGGAATCATCCGGGCCAGGGAAGCGTTAGAACGCAGCCAATATGCAGGTCCGGCACCGGTACCTTTGGAAGTTTACAATGATTCTGTGCGCAGGCAAAGCCGGGCCCGTATTCAGGTGACACAGCGCCATATGCGCCAGGTGCTCAATGAATTGATATTCAGTGAAAAAACTTTCCATAAATTGGGGCCGGCAGTAAATTCAGGCACATCCATCTTTATTTTTGGGCCTCCTGGAAATGGAAAGACAAGTGTGGCTCGAAGTATCGGCAATTTAATCCTGACCCAAACGATGTATATTCCATTTGCCATTTTCGTGGACGGTCAGGTGATCACTGTCTTCGATAACGTGAATCACCAGTTGGCTCCGGAAGAGGAATCAAATAATACTCCCGGGCGCGGTGGAATGCGCAAGGATGCCCGTTGGGTGAGGATCAGACGCCCGTTCATCATGGTGGGTGGTGAATTAACCCTCTCCGGGTTGGACTTGGTTTTCGATGACACTTTAAAGTATTATGAAGCGCCATTCCAGGTGAAGGCGAACGGTGGAATCCTCTTGATCGATGACTTTGGACGGCAACAAGTTCGTCCCCGCGATCTATTGAATCGGTGGATCGTTCCGCTCGAAAACCGCATCGATTATCTTTCGTTGCATACCGGCCGGAAAATCGAAATTCCCTTCGACGTCCTGGTGATGTTCTCGACAAACTTACCCCCAAAAGATCTGGTAGATGAGGCCTTCCTACGTCGATTACGCCACAAGATCGAGATTGGCGATCCAAGCTACGATGAGTATCGTGAAATCTTCATGCGAGTCGCCAAAGGGAAGGGTATTCAATATTCCGATGAAGGTCTGGCTTATCTCTTACAGGAATGGTACATCAAACCGCAAAGAAAAATGCGTGCTTCACACCCACGTGACCTTTGTGATCAGATCGTCGATATTTCACGATATCTGGGAGTCGAACCCAGTATGACGAAAGAAATGCTGGATCAGGCTGCCGAATCCTATTTTGTAGAGTTGTGATCATGTTCAATCAAATGAATCGTCCGATTATTTTTGGTCATCGGGGAGCTTGCGCCCATGCCCCTGAGAATACCCTGGCTTCCTTCCGTTTAGCAGTAGAGGAAGGCGCTGATTTTATAGAACTGGATGCGAAGTTATCAAAGGATAACCAGGTGATGGTCATTCACGATCCTACCGTGGATCGCACCACAAACGGTAAAGGAAAAGTGAACGAATTATCCCTGACAGAATTGAAAACGCTAGATGCAGGCAGCCATTTCGATACTAAATTTGCCAGCGAAAAGATTCCCACTCTTGATGAGGTATTCAAAGCTGTAGGACAAAAGATCTATGTCAATGTGGAATTGACCAATTATTCGAGCAAAAATGATAATTTGATCGCTTTGGTAGCCGAAGTGGTTAAAGCCAATCAGATGGAAGAGAGAGTGATTTTCTCATCCTTCCTACCGAAAAATCTGGTAAATATTCACCGATTAGTTCCACAGGCTCCGACTGCCATTTTATGCCTCTCCGGATTGTACGGGTTGCTTTCCCGTTCATTTCTTATGTTGGGAACATCCCCGGCGATGGTCCATCCTTACCTCATGGATACAACTGTAGTTCTGGTAAAAAGAGAGCATAGGCGAGGTCGGCGCGTTCATGTGTGGACGGTGAATGAAAAATCCGATATCGACCATATGATAGAAATCGGTGTGGATGGCATTTTCACCGATAATCCGAAATTTGCTAAAGATATTCTCATGGGTCATTAATTTTTAGAAGATAAAATTTACTTGTAAGCTCTTCTAAAAATGACAGGTTATTCCTATTCATCTTCGGAACTCTGTTTTTTATAGAA
>Ga0182027_10002575_pt1 | contig 29282 bp, 21 predicted proteins | sample 712E1DmetaG_FD_121300 | JGI IMG/M metagenome (GOLD analysis project Ga0182027, IMG submission 121300) | Permafrost microbial communities from Stordalen Mire, Sweden - 712E1D metaG (Illumina Assembly) | ecosystem: Environmental > Terrestrial > Soil > Wetlands > Permafrost | place: Sweden...
ACGCGCGCGGCGACCATCGAAGGTTTGATTTACGAGGATTACATCCATCGCAACGGGCGCGAACTGCAGGCGACGGCCAAGGCATTTTCGTTGATGGAATTGCTGAACGGCCTGGGTATCGCCGAATTGACCAAGCCGGAGTTGACCGGCGATTGGGAATTCAAACTGCACCAGATCCAGCGCCGCCAGAAGAGCCGCGCCGAATTCATGTCGGAAATTGCCGACATGACGCGACACATTGTTGAGCGCGCCAAAAAATTCGAGGAGGACACGATTCCCGGTGATTTCGGCGTGCTCAAAACTCCGTGTCCAAAGTGCGGCGGCGAGGTCCACGAAAAATACAAGGCGTTCCAGTGCGTCAACGAAAAGTGCGACTTCTCGATCTGGAAAACGCTGTGCGGCCGGATGTTTGAGATGGAGGAAGTTGAAAAGCTCATCACGGATAAACAAATCGGACCGTTGCAAAATTTCCGCAGCAAAAAAGGATTTCCGTTCGCCGCCGTGTTAAAACTGACCGCCGAGTTCAAGATCGACTTTGATTTCGGCAATGAACAGCAAAAGGATGGCGAAGCCGCCGCGCCGGTAGATTTCACAGGCAAGGAATCACTCGGTAAATGTCCCAAGTGCGGGGCGCAGGTATTCGATGCCGGAATGAATTACATCTGCGAAAAGGCAACGGGCGCAGACAAAACCTGCACGTTCCGCACGGGCAAAATCATCCTGCAGCAAAACATTGAGCCGGCGCAGGTAAAGAAGCTGCTCGCCGAAGGCAAAACGGATCTGCTGACAAAATTTATCTCCAAGAAGAATAACCGCGTGTTTAAAGCATTCCTGATAGTCAAGGATGGCGGCACGGCGTTTGAATTTCCGCCGCGGGAAGCGAAGGGCAGGGCGGGTGCGGCGAAAACCTCAAAGGAGCCGCAGCCAAAAATTGATTTCACCGGCAAGGAATCGCTCGGCAAATGTCCGAAATGCGGGGGAAAGGTTTTTGAAACCGACGGTGTTTACGTTTGTGAAAAATCGCAAGCGGATAAAAAGCCATGCAGATTCAGAATCAACAAAGAGATTTTGCAGCAGCCGATTGACCCGGCGCAGGTTCAAAAGATTCTCGCTACCGGCAAGAGCGGGTTGCTCGACAAGTTCATCTCCAAAGCCGGGAAACCCTTTCCGGCGTATCTCGTGATGGACGCCAAAGGCAAGGTCACATTTGATTTTCCGCCGCGCGAAGGCGAAAGTGAGTAACACTTGCCAGTCAATTGGAACCAACTATTCTGACGGCATGCAAGCAAAGCAATTGGCTTGGATGCTTTTCTCCCTGTTGTTGTGGAATAACGTTGTTGCTCAACAACCGGCATCTTCAACCGCGACAAACGCGCCATCCAGGTTCGACCATTCCCAGCAAATCACCGGTGGTGAAATCATCACCCGTAAAGGAGTGGCCTACAAGGGTGTGGTGGTGCAGAAAATTGCCCCCGATGGTCTGGTCATTGCTTATTCACAGACAAACGGTGGACTCGGCATCGCGAAGCTCAAATTCAAGGATTTGCCCGACGACTTGCAGCAGCAGTTCGGATATAATTCCACCAATGCGGCAGCTTTTGAAACGGAACAAAAGCAGGCGGAAGGGCAGTGGCGGGCGAAATGGATTGCCGATGATCAGAAGGCTCAATCAAAACGCCAGGAGGAAGAAATAGCTGACGCTGAAACCCGGGCCAAATGGGTGGGCACGGGATTTTTTATCACAGACAACGGATATTTGCTCACCTGTTTTCACGTAGTGAACCATTCCGCAACGAGCATTCAGGTGGGCACAAAGCACGGATTATTTGATGCTGAATTAGTGCAATCTGATCCCGACATGGATGTCGCCTTGCTCAAAGTGACAGGAACTTTTTCTTCGCTGCCCTTGATTTCCAGCAACAGTGTAAATTTTGGTGAATCGGTGTTCACCATTGGTTTTCCCGATCCTAAAGCGCAGGGTTGGCAGCCAAAACTGACGCGCGGTGAAATCAGCGGTCTTTCTGGATTTCAAGATGATACCAACGAATATCAGATTAGCGTACCAACGCAGCCGGGCAATTCGGGCGGTGCGTTGATTGATGAACAAGGTAATGTCGTGGGCATTGTTCAGGCCATATTGAGGGCGTCGGATGCAGATATAAAGGCCGGGATTGTGCCGCAGAATGTGAATTACGCCATTAAAAGTTCCTACGCAAAAACGTTGCTGGATTCCTTGCCGAGAGGGTCGCTTAAGCTCAAGCCGGAAAACCTGTCCGGTAACCGCAAGTTTGAGGATGTGGTTCAAGTATCGCAGGACGCCGTGGTCCTGGTGCTGGTGGAATAAAAATGATTCCAGCAGAGCAGTCTCATTCCACTGATGTTCAAACCCGCGACAAGTGGGTTCAGAAATTCCTTGTGCATTTGGCCACGGACTGTGGCGCGTCAGTTTACATGCAACGGAATTACCGGCAGGCCCTGTTGGAATTTTTCCACTGGCATCGCGAAGAACGACAACAACCGCCCGCATGGGAAAAACTTCAGCGTGATGATTTCCGGAATTATCTACGGTTCCTCGGACGGCAGAATTTGAGCCGCGCGGCCATTCAGTTGCGGTTTTGCGCGCTGCGAACGTTTCACAAGTTTCTTATCCGGAACGGCATTATTGAAGTATCGCCAATAAAAAATCTTGCGTTGCCGAAACAAGGTCGGCGATTGCCGAAATATCTGACCCGGCAACAAGTCCTCGATTTGCTTGCCGCGCCGGTAAAATTGCTCGCTATGCAAAAAAATAAAAAAGGTCCGGGCCGACCGGTTTCGGCAAGCGTATGTTTACGCGACATCGCGGTGTTGGAGACGATTTATTCGTGTGGTCTGCGGGTGAGCGAGTTATGCGGTTTGCTCGTGGAGGACATTGATTGGAACGAGCAACTCGTTCGCGTGCGCGGCAAAGGTAAGAAGGAACGGCTTGTGCCGATTGGCGAACCGGCAGTGAAAGCGATTCAAAATTATTGGCGCACATTGAAACACCCTCCGTCAGGTCATTCGCCAGTTTTTTTTACAGAAACCAGGAAATTGGCGCCGCTCCAACCCGTTCAACTTTCGCGACGATTGAAACAGTATTTGGTTATCGCAGGATTGGATCCAAGTTTGACACCACACAAGTTGCGGCATAGTTATGCGACGCACATGCTTGATGCGGGCGCGGATTTGCGGAGTGTGCAGGAACTGCTTGGTCACGCGCACCTCGTGACGACGCAAGTTTATACGCACGTGACAACGGAACGGTTAAAGAAAGCCTACGATGCAGCACATCCACGGGCCTGACGCGCGAAAGAGCTATTTGAGACAAAGGTACTGCAGGAGTCGCTTGTTATTATTTGTAGTTTGAATTCCGCCTTGCCAAGCAGACCCAAGCCAAGTTGAATATGTGTCCACTGCAAAAGGCTGGGTAGCTCAGTTGGTAGAGCAGAGGACTGAAAATCCTTGTGTCGGCGGTTCGATTCCGCCCCCAGCCACCATTCCCAAAGAACCGAGATTTTTTTACGCGAATTTTAGTGAAATCATTCAGTAAATGACGCGCCCGTTGGTCTTATTTCTCGGGGGAGGCAGTTCGGATGACCGCATCAAATGCCGGCTTGGGTTGGTAATTCCGATCAAAAAGCAGCGGATATGCCGTGCGACCTTTTACCGGCCAGTTGTTCAGCCATGAATCCGCATCCGTGACGCACCAAAAGGTCACGCGGTCCATGAGTTTGCTGTTTTTAACAAACACGGCGAACAACTCGGCGTATCGTTTTGCCAATGCCTGCTGTACCAAGTCGGGAAGCCCGTTCGTGTAAGGATTCAACTCGGCACGCAAGGCGACGTTCATTGAGACTTCGGCGGCTTGAGAACGTGTGGCTGCTGGCAACACGTCCATGTCCAGTTCAGTAACATTGACTTTGACGCCGATGCCGGCAAACGCCTTGATGGTTTCGTCAAGAACGGCCGGCGTGGGCCAGTCCATTTTGTAATGGCCCTGCAACCCGACTCCAGCAATGGGAATGCCTGCCGTTTGAAGTTTTTTAATCAACGCAATCGCACCTTTGCGCTTGGGCGCATTTTCGATCGAATATTCATTGTAATATAATTCCGCTTTCGGGTCGGCTTCGTGCGCGAATTGATACGCTTTAAGGATGTAATCGTCGCCGATGATTTTTTCCCACGGTGATTCACGAAGCGTGCCGTCTTCGTTCAACGCTTCATTCACCACATCCCAGCCGTCGATTTTGCCCTTGTACCGTCCGACCACAGTGGAAATATGGTCGTGCATCCGCTTTAATAGCGTGTTGCGGTCCACGGGATTTCCGGTGTCATCCTGAAAAACCCATTTCGGGGTCTGATTATGCCATACCAACGTGTGTCCGACGATGAACATATGGTTTTGCTGGCCAAATTCCACGTAATGGTCCGCAGGGTCAAAATTGTACTTGTCCAATTCCGGGTGGATGGCTTCCCACTTCAAAGCATTCTCCGGGCTGATTGAATTGAACTGTGCCTTGACGAGTGCCGCTTCGCGAGTGTTCATGCCGGTGAACTGAGATTCGTTGAGCGCCGCGCCAATGAGGAAGTCGTTTTTGAAGGTATCCTTCAAGGTGGGCTGGGCGTTAATGCTGGTCGCGACGGCAAGAATGCCAACAAACGGCATGAATAGATTTTTTTTCATTGGGTTTTGGGTAGGGGAGTCAGGGACACAAATTTTCCACGGCGCTCGGCCAGTTCATCAGCCATCTCGATTGTTATGCGTTTGTTGAGCTTGTAGGTGATTAACAAAACGGTGCAGATGCCAAAGAGAATGCCGACAAGGATACCGCTGCACACGCGGAAGCCATGCACGGTTTCGGGCGTGTCAGGCGACTTGGTGTCATAGTTGAAAAAGCCGATCATGATCCAAAGGAATGAGGAAGAGCCAAGGGCCAGGCCGCATTTCAGAGCAAAGCCAATGGTGGCGAAGACAATCCCGGTGAACCGCCGGCCTGTCTTCCACTCGGAGTAGTCCGCCACGTCCGCGTAGATGGCCCAGATCAACGGGATGGTCGGCGCATAACAGATCGCAATAAGAATCGTCAGGGCGACCATGCCGTTGACATTGGTCGGACTGAGCAAATAGAACAGCAGGGTGCCGATGGCAGCCAACCCGAAACCACCAACCGCCACAGCTTTCTTGCCGAATTTTATAGAAAGAGCTGGAGACAGGAGAATGACGATGATGGTGACACCGGTGCCGATCATGTTGATGATGCTGTTGAAGACGTCCGCCACGTTTGAGTTCGCCAGGTTGGATTGGTCTCCATGTACGATGTAGCCGAGCCATTCCAAAATACCGCCGGGTGCCGGAGCACCGGCCGCAAGTGCGGGCGCGGTAAGTCCGAATTTTTGCAGCCAATCGAACATCGCGCCTTTGTCGGCGTAATGGTGATAATAATTGTAGAGGGCGCCTCCCCGGAAAGACAGAAGGCAAAAGTGGCACAGCGTCATGAAAAACATTACGGCCCACGGCCTGTTTTTGAGCAGATTGGCGAAATCCTGCCGGACATCCGTTTTTTGTTGCGGGGGGGGGTGAATACGTTCTTTGGTGGTCGAAAAAGTGGTGAAGAACAGCACGAGGCACAGGATGGCCCAAACGGTCATCGTCATTTGCCAGCCGTATTGCCGGTCGTGGCCAACGGCGAATTTGGCAACCAGCGGCAGCGTGAAACCGCCTACGATGAACTGGGCCGCGTTCACGGAAATGAATCGGAACGAATTGAGCTTTGCCCGCTCGTTGACATCGCCGGTCATCACGCCGCCCAACGCTGCATACGGCATGTTGTTCATGGAATAGATGGACATGAGCATGATGTTGGTGATCGCGGCATAGGCGATCATGGCACTCATGTTCCAGCCCTTGGGTGTGGTGTAGGCGAGAACCATGACGACGCACCAAGGCAGCGCGGTGAACAGGATCCAGGGGCGGAACTTGCCCCAGCGGGTTTTGGTGCGGTCGGCGAGCACCCCTACAATCGGGTCGGCAAAGGCATCCCATAAACGTGCCGCAATCAGAATGGTCGCTGCCGCGCCCGCCGTGATACCAAACACGTCCGTGTAGAAATTCGTCTGGAAAAGAATCATCGTCATGAAGACGAAATTTGCGGCGGCGTCTGCAGCGCTGTAACCGGCCTTTTCAAAAAACGATAATTTTTGGTGGAAGTGTTGTTCTGCCATGGGGGTTGAGTAGTTTACTTCGTCACCGTCAAAATCACCTTCTGCAGGTCGGCATCGTGCGAGGAATTGCCGACCATGATTTCAAATTCTCCCGGTTCGACGATGTATTTCATGTTAATGTCGTGGAATGCAAGTGACTCCGGGGTGATATTGAGTGCCACGGTTTGGGTTTCGCCCGGACGTAATGAAATTTTCTGAACTCCTTTTAATTCCTTGACGGGCCGTGTCACGGAACTCACCAAATCACGAATATACATTTGCACGACTTCAGTGCCGGGGCGTTTGCCTATGTTCTTCAAGTCCACAAGAACACGGGTGGACTCACCGATGTAGATTTTTTTCTTCGCCAGTCGCAAATGTTTGAACGCAAACTTCGTGTAGCTTAATCCATAGCCAAAAGCATAAAGTGGCGATACGTCGTCGAATAGATACCCTCGGCGTGCGGACGGCTTGTAATTGTAAAACGCCGGCAAATGGCCCGCCGAGCGCGGGATGGTGATGGGCAGCTTTCCTCCGGGATTGAAATCACCGAACAGGACATCAGCCACTGCATGACCGGTTTCCTGGCCGAGATACCAGCATTCGAAGATCACCGGCACATTTTCATTGAGATATTGGAGGGAGAGCGGGCTCCCGTTGAAGAGGAACACAATGACCGGTTTGCCGGTTGAAAGCACCGCCGTAACTAATTCCCGTTGCCGCCCGATCAAATCGAGTTTGGTGCGATCACCCAGATGTTTACGCGACCACGCCTCACGTGAAGTTTGTTCATTGCCGCCGATGGCCAGCACGACTACATCCGTCTGCTCGGCGACCTTGACAGCTTCATTTATTTGTTTCCGATCATCTTCTGAATGGTTGGGGGTTACCAAATCCTGGTTCCATGAGCCTCCTACTGTGATTTTGCAACCCTCGGCAAAAGGCACCTGCACACGTTCACCAACCTTCGTGCGGATGCCTTCCAGCAGCGAGGTGTAAAATTTCGGGCGACCGCTGTAGCCGCCAAGTAATTCGCGATCTGCATTCGGTCCAATAACCGCGATGGATTTGATTTTACTCGGATTTAGCGGTACCAGATTGTCTGTATTTTTGAGCAATGTGATGGTTTCACGCGCAGCTTGCAGTGCCAGTCGACGGTTTGTTTCGCAACCGACAATTCGTTCCGCTTCGTCCGGATTTACATAAGGCTCGTCGAACAAGCCCATTTTAAATTTCCAAAACAACATCGGCGCGACAAGTTCATCGAGTTGGGATTCTTTCAATGTGCCCTTGCGAACGAGTTCGACGAGATGCAAATAACAATCTGGTTCGGGAAAGTCGATGTTTACGCCTGCCTGTACGGCTAGCACGCAGGCTTCTTTTTTATCCTTTGCTACAAAATGGCCGTGTGTATCGGGACGATAACTCAATTCCCAGATTGCGTAATAGTCCGACACGACATACCCCTTAAACCCCCATTCCTTGCGAAGCACGTCGCGCAACAACCACTGGCTGGCGTGCGATGGTACGCCGTCAATCTCGTTGTAGGATGCCATCACACTGATGGCTCCGGCCTTCTGGATTGCTTCCTTGAACGGATACAAAAAGATTTCACGCAGCAGCCGCAGGGAAATATTCGCCGGTGCGCAATTGATGCCGGATTCCGGCTGACCGTGTGCAGCGAAATGCTTGAGCGTGGCGATGACGTGCTTTTTGTCATTGAACGAGCCGTCGCCTTGAAATCCGCGCACGGCAGCCATGCCGAGTTGCGCCACCAAATAAGGATCTTCACCGAAACATTCCTCGACGCGTCCCCAACGTGGGTCGCGTGCCACATCCACAACTGGTGTAAGCGCCTGGTGCGCGCCGCGAGCGCGGGTTTCTTCGGCAGTCATGGCGTAAAGAGATTCAATTAATTCAGGATTGAACGTGGCTCCCAAACCAATTGGTTGTGGAAAGCTTGTGCTGTTGATTCCGGCGTGACCGTGTAAACATTCCTCGTGAAACATCACTGGAATGCCAAGCCTGGTGTTTTCGATGAAAAATTTCTGAATGGCATTGGTTAACTCGGCCATCTGGCGTGCATTCTTGCCTTTGCCCGCATCACTGGGACGTCCGACCTGACCCAGTCCATGACCCAGTTTAAAAGCGGCCTTGGCTTTCTTAAGATTAAAATTCCCTTCAGCATCCACAAGCGTCTTGGATTTCTTCTGCCAGACGCACATCATTTGGGCGGCTTTCTCCTCCAGTGTCATTCGCGACAGCAGGTCTTTGACCCGCTTGGCAGGAGACATCGCGGAATTTTTATAAATTGATGAACTGGTGATGGACTGTTTTTTCATCTTATGGTTTCCAAAACGGCCGGACATTCTTATCACAGTCTAAAATGATGTGCAGTATTTCAATCGCGATTTCTGTCGGGAATGGACGATAATACGATTCTTATGGAGAATTCTCCGCTCCTCTTTTCCCCAGTTTGAAACCGACAGCATGAAGAAGGTAAAATATTCAGGCGTGTGGTGCGAAAATTTCTCACTGTCGCTGATGCCCGAAAACGACAGCAGTGCGACAACCTGAATTATTTGTTTGCGTCTGAATAGTTGATGAGTAACCGGCAAGTGGCCATTTACCTTACCATCGAAGTATCTGGATAGGAGTACGTCCATTCGCGCTGTCCCCGTTCAGGGTTGTGTCTCAGAGAAGAGAGGTGGATTGCAAATGCGTCAAAGGAAATGAGAAGAACGGGTAGATGGAGTGAAATATGACCGTCTGGCAATTGGTGATGGGTGATGCAAATTAAAGTTATTGGTTGTTAATTTACGATTTGTTCGGAGTCCGAACTTTATGCTTGACCGCCAGTAAGAATAAGATAAAATTCGACCCACGAACTAATTCTGTAAGAATATTCCAAGGGTTTGTTGTGCGTAAAATTGATTTGAACAATTTTCAGTTGGCGACCAGCGGAACGGTTCGCGACATCAATAGTCGCATTATGTTGAATTTAGTTCGTAAACATCAGCCGGTTTCGCGGGCTGATTTGATGCGTTACTCCGGACTGCAACGCAGCACGGTATCAGCCATCGCCGAGCAATTGATTTCGGAGCGCTGGCTGAAGGAGGGTGCAGTTGGTAATTTGCCACGCGGGCGCAAACCAACTTTTCTCCATCTTAACACCGACCGTTGTGGTGTCATTGGTGTTGAAGTTCAACCGGACACGACCACGCTTGCCGTTGCGAACATGGACAGCCAAATACTGGCCAAGGAATTAATACCCACTGCAAAAGAACCGGCCGAGTTTATTGCCCGTTTGAGTCGCCGAATCAAGGATTTGATGCAAGCTCATCCCAAGAATTCCTACGAAGGCATTGGGATCAGCCTGCCAGGGCGGATTGACGCATCTTCCAGGCAGTTGATTTTTGCCCCTACTTTGGGATGGAGTGAGCTGGATCTGAAAACACCACTTGAATATGCCATTGGAGTTCCGGTGGAGCTCGAGAATGCTGCCAATGCCTGTGTACTTGCAGAATTATGGTCGAGGCAGGGTATATCCAATTTGATTGCCGTGACTGTTTCGGATGCCATCGATGTCGGCATGGTTATGAATGGTCAATTGGTGCGGGGTTCAACGGGCGTAGCTGGGGAGTTTGGCCATGTGGCGCAAGTGCAGGATGGTCCCAAGTGCCGCTGTGGCAACAGCGGATGCTGGGAGGTATTGGCCTCCAATTCTGCTGCTGTTCGCTACTATGCCGAGGCTGCCACGCTTCGCAAAGATGAGGTTGGTTCCAAGAGCGACATGGCGATAGTGCCTTTTGGCGATATTTTACGTTTGGTTGAGCGGGGTGATTCACGAGCTTGCAAGGCTTTGGACAAAATGGCGCATCACTTGGGTGTCGGCATCGCCATGTTAGTGACCGGGCTTGCGCCGGATATGTTGGTAGTGGTGGGTGATATAACGCGCGTTTGGGGTAGGGTCGGCCCCATTGTAGCTGACGCGGTCAAGCGTCGGTCTTTCACACATACTGCCACCCGTATCTTGCCCACCAACCCGGAAACACAACCGCGCTTGCAAGGCACTATTGCGCTGGTGTTACAGAAACATTTTGGCGCGCCGTCCATCGCATGATCCATGAAGTATGAAAACTGTTTTGGTTGTAACTGGTTCATTTTGTTCGATGTCCGAACAAAATCAACCTGTATGTATTGAAGAAAATGAATAAAAACCGAAGTGAACATTCAGAGACGATCGATCAGAGTTCGCCTCGAAGTGTGTTGAAGTGTTGTAACGGCCGATTTGGAAACGGCGTTGTGGTTTTCAATAATGGCAAGTCAGATGATGTGCGAAAAATAGAACAGAGCATTGCTTATATGGTGGAGCATTTGAACAAGCCGTTGCAAGTGGCCACACTGGCGGCGACGGCGAACATTTCGGCATCGCATTTCTTTGTGTTGTTCAAGCGGTGCACCGGATGCCCACCCATTAACTATTTCATCCGTTTGCGAATGCATCGCGCCTGCGAGTTGCTGAAGGCGGGTTCGCTGCATGTCAAAGAAGTTGCGGCGGTGCTGGGTTATGATGACCCGTTTTATTTTTCCCGCGTGTTTAAATCAGTGAACCGGATTGCACCCAGTGAGTATCGTTTGAAACAAAAACAACCCAATGGGACGCCGGTGGAGCGGCATATTCTACCGGCCTCATTTTCATTTGTCAGAAATGGCCAAGATTCCGAACGGAGGAATTTCTGGAAAAATAAAATAATTCCACAAAAGAGGATGACTAACACGGGACCAGTCGTATGAACATTAAACATCATTCAATAAAAATAAACCCAATAAAGGGTGCTTTCACCCTTACTGAACTTTTACTGGTCATTGTGATAATGACCGCCGGCTTTCTGCTCACCGGCTGCGGGAATAAAAAAGCGAAACCTTCCCCGGTTGCACTCCAACCCAAGATTCAACCTGCTCAACCTGCGCCGGCAGAAAACACCCCTACGACCGAAGCAGAGCCCAGTACTCAAGTGGAGGCGTCAGCTCCGGTTGCCGTGTCACCCGGCAGCACGAATGTCAATGCAGCCCCGGATTTTGCCACAATAAATTACACAATACGCGGTTGGGTCTTTCAACACGGGCGCATGCCGACAAATTTTAACGAATTTGCCGCTACGTGTGGCCTTCAGATTTCGCCACCGCCGCCCGGGAAACAATACGTATTTGATGCCAAACTTCACGTTCAACTGGTCAACCGTTAAAACAGAACTGCCGCATATGAAACACTTAGGAATTCACCTGAAGAAGAATCACGCCCAATGCGCCAAAGCAACTGGTGGCAGATCGGCGTTCACCTTGATTGAGCTGCTCGTGGTCATAGCGATTATTGCCATATTAGCCGCCCTCTTGCTTCCAGCACTGTCTGCCGCAAAAAGTAAGGCTTGGCGAATGTCCTGCGCATCCAACATGAAACAGATTCATATAGCCATGTTCGCTTACGAAAACGACCATCACAATATGTTTCCACCTGCCGGTGCCTCCAACGGCAGTGGCAGTGGTAGTGTTAACATGGCTTGGGATGGTTTTATTCACAAAGAACTCGGAGATTATGGAGATAAAGAAACTGACTATACAAGTGGTTGGGGCTTTGTTGACGTTGATTTTGCTCCCAAAGTGGAACGTTGTCCTGCAGACCGGTTGCCTAAGAATTTCTATATGAATCCTGTTGATCCACATATACTAGCCAATGGGGTTAATTCTTATGCGATGAACTGTAGCGGTGTAACATATGCAACAGATTGGCAACGCTCGACAAGTAGTGGAACGTGGCCATTGATCGCCAGTCCCACTCACGGTTTGGGAATTGAATGGCAGGATGGTAACATTAATTTGACTCCGAGTAGTCCTTATTATCTTTATAGTGCAAAGGGTTACAAAGATGTGTTTGTCAAAGACCCCTCTGGAACAATACTGTTCGTGGAACAGCCCAATGGTCAGGGAGCTGTCAATCAAGACTGGGTCAGTTATAGCTGCGGCCCTTTCACGGCCTCTACCGACACAAAATATCAAATAGACAATAATGGCCAGGGTGGGGCGCCTGATACACAAAATCCGGCCTCAACCTCCCCTGCTAATCAAGGGTATTTCACTTACAAAGCTCATGGAAATCGGTTTAATTACGTCTTTTTCGATGGTCATGTTCAACCACTGAAGATCGAACAAACAGTGGGAAAAGGAACGATAACCGCTCCACAGGGAATGTGGACATTGACACCGGGAGATTGAACATCCACCCCGCCTGACGACAGAGCGCCGGATTTGTTTACTCCGGTTTTTGTCAGCGATGAAGGGGAGCGGATTCGCTGTTGTGGTAACTTTCCGGCGGGCCGAGGTAGCTTGGTTTTACACCGCCTAAGTTCACAACGAGCTTTTGCAACACGACGCCGGGATCCACCATCCAGAATTTCAGCGTGTGATATCCGGTGTTTGCCAGCATGAATGTGGTTTTGACTTTACGGACACTGTCCTTCACGGTCGTTTCCCAATCCAGGTTCCCATCTTTGGCAGTGTAATCTCCGGGTACGGCGGTGACCATCTGGGGCGGTTGATCGTCGAATGACAGGGCATAGCGAAGGCCGCGGCCTTGAACAAAATTCAAGGTCGGATCAATCATCGCCTCAACCTCAACCTTCCCCGGATGGAATAAATACATTTGGTATTCCAGACACGAGGAATTTTCCGGCGGCTTCACGCTGGGTGCAGTCATGGGGAAAATCGTCATTGCCGACAAGGTCCGCCCCAGATCAGGAATCTCCTCCCACCGGACCGAATTCGCGTCAATTTTTTTGGTGTAATGCGTCGCCTCGATGGAAACATAACCATCAGCTTCCACGAAACCTTTCAGGGAATCCCTTATCGGCTTTGGTGGATTGAACGTATACACTTTCACAGTTACCGGTTTTCCACTGGCACCGGTGATTTTTACAAAACCATTGGTTGAACCTTGGGGTACTTTACTCCAATTAATGCTCACCCAAAGACGATTTTCTTTCTCAATCGTGCCGTTGGTTGCGCTTAATACGATCCACGACGAACTCGCCGTAGCCGAAAATTCGAATGGCATTTGTCCCTTGTTGAAAACATCAATGTAATGGCGCGGTTGGTTGAACACGTCGAACTCTGGCAAAACCGGTTGTGCCGTCTTGTTTGTTGTGTCTGGCCAGGTGGAAATCAAGCCTTCAACGGCAACGCCCATTTCTGCTTGAGTGGGGATTTGGATTTCAGTGACTTCGGGCATGGTGTTCGTTGGTGGTTGCTGCCAATACGTGTAGCCGATATGCGTTTGATCCATCATGTGATCCCATCGGCCACTCGCCAAAGTCTGATTATAGCACGCTGATAGATCCGCGTCGGCTTTGAACAATGCACGAGCCTGTGCCGCATAATCATTTGCACTTGAGCGGCCTTGGCCGGTGTACAAACGGTTTTTTGCTGTTGTGATGTATAATTCATTCACTTGTTCACAGGCTTTGGTCGGATAAAGCACCAATTCGAAAAATGCGTCACGTTCGTTCGCCGGCAGCTTTTGATAAATTTCCTTCGCTTTGGCAGTGATTGATTTCCAGTCAGCGAGCACTTTGTCGGCTTCCTGGTAATTCACGATGCTGAAAGTGTCGGGATCAAGCAGTTCCGGTTTGCGCCGACTGTTGTACTTTGTGTATTTGGAAACGATGTCGGCGATTTGTGCCGCGTATTCCGACCCAAACTGGCGTTCGGCCCACAACCGGGTAAATTTGGAAATTTTTTCCTTGGGCCATTGCTGCGGGTCCCATGCCAAGCTTAGGAAGAAATCAATGGGGAGTTCATAACCTTTGAAATGGCCGACGTTCACAATCCAGATCTGGTTGGCGTCGTAATGGTAAGCCAGATTCACCTGCTCCCAAATCTTGGCGATTGGGTTCGTGTTGAGCCATTTGTAGTTACGCGGGCCACCGACGTAATCAAAATGATAATAAATTCCAGCACCACCGCGGCGTTTCCGTTCGTCCAACGTCGGCAGGCGGCGGATATCGCCCCAGTTATCGTCGCACCAAAGCAATGTGACGTCATCGGGCACGCGCATTCCCTTTTCATAGTATTCCTGCACTTCCTTGTAGATTGCCCAATCCTGCGGTACGTCCGTGGCGTTGGTATGCATCGCCTCTGTAATGATTTGCCTTTGGTTGGCCACGATTTTTTCCAGCATGGTGATGTTGGCGCTTTCGGACATCGGCGTGTCATCCGCCCCGCGCAAGCCGATGGTGATGATGCTTTCGTAATTCTTGTTGCGTTCAATGCCTTCCCGCCAAAAGTTTTCAAGCACATCGGGGTTTTTGGCATAGTTCCAACTCCCGAGTGTTTTTTGATAGCGACGATCCCATTCTTTTTGTGCCCGGAGCATCGGTTCTTGGTGTGAAGTGCCCATCACGATGCCATATTCATCTGCCAATCGCGGATTTTCCGGATCGTCTTCGTTAAACGCATTGTTCCACATCGCCGGCCAGAGGTAGTTGCCCTTCAGCCGCAGAATCAGCTCAAACAGCTTCGAATAAAACTGATGGTTGTAATTAGCGACATCCGGAGGTATCGAAGGGTTTGTGCTAGGGAGGACCTTCCCGAATTTTTCCTCCACCCAGCCACTTAAATCCGGCGCTTCATCGTTGAGGAAAATGCCGCGATACTTGACGGCAGGCGGTCCTTGCACGCATTTACCTGGTTTCACAAACAAAGAATCCTTGTGCGTCACAGGAATGTCCGCCCACCAATACCACGGCGACACCCCCATCTGCCCGGACAAATCGTAAATTCCATAAATGGTTCCACGTTTGTCGCTGCCTGCGATGATTAAACCACTCGTCACTCCGGGTAAAGGTTTTGGCACGACTTGAATAAGAAACGATTCCCATTTGCCGGCGATTTGCAAAACATCAATTTTGTGTTCACGAATCAACTGGTCAATTATCCGACTTTTCCCGATCGTGCCGACGATGATCGCGCTCGCTTCAGGATTTTTTTCCTCGTGAGTGATAGCCGGGGAAATACCGGTGACATGGATGATGTCTGCCTGCAAATCATTAACGGCGCGAACAACGCCGGCATAGTCGTTTGAATCCACACAAAGGGGCGCGGCAACCCTGTCCTGTACGATGCTAAAACTGCCCGGCTCGCGCATATTTTCCACATATTGAACCTGGCCGAGCGCAAAAACGTGGCTGGCAAAAATGAAGGGGCAAAAGGAAACCAGAAGAATTTTTTGATACATTTGATTTTAGGGCGGTACGGTTAATGATAACGGTAGAGTTTCACGCGCTGCATGCTGAATTGGCCGGGCGACAATCGCAGGTGTCTTCCTTGATGGCTCTCGTCGCCATTCAAACGCCGTCCATCCACCCAATGACCGTTCACAAAAGTTCCTTCATCAATACTCGCAATGCCGACAACCGGGTCGCCCGGCGAATTCGGAGCGAAGGTTACGATAAGGCCGCTGCCGGCAACCACATATTCGCCCGGCGCTGTGGAAATAATTACGCCGCCGAAATATGGCCACGAATTTGTTTGGTGAAAGCCGTCTGAATACTGCCAGGTATAATCGTGTGCCACGTTCAGCGTGAAATTGCCCAACTGAATTGTTTGAATCCGATTCGTTTCGTCCAACACAATTCCGGCCATTGTTCCGTTGCCCTGATGTTCCAAAATCAACGGTGCGATCTGCGACAGAACCTCATAACTTTTCGCAAGCGATAAATCGTTTGTGCGGGGTTTTGGGGATTCATCTTCGACGCCAAATGGCGAAACACCCATCGCGTCGTGTTGTCCGATGGCGTAAAATAAATTGGCCGGATCAGACCTCGTTTCGGGAACGAACAATGGATTTCCCGAACGATGATATTTCTCACACCATTCGGAAAAGTTCGGGAAATATATGTCCGGCGACAGAAAATCAATCTGGGGCGCGCCCACCCGCCAGATATCCATCAAATGCGGAAGCGGTCCTCCGCTGGGATACTGCCCGGGTTTATGGTTCGGGCGTATGAGCGCCGCGTTCACATACATCGGCAGTGGATATTCGGCCTTGCCCGCTGCCGCTACCTGACCGGTATAACGTGCAAAATGCCAGGCCATGAAAATTTCATCCGTTCCAACGCCAGGACCGAAAACCTCTTTCCACGTGCCGGAAGTTTTGAAACCCGCATCCTCCCACACTTTGCGAAATTCTGGAATTAAACTGTCTTTGTGGTCCTGAAGATAAGCCATCAATTCCTTTGGCACAGATTTGGAAAAAATTTCATTCGCAATGACAGAATGGTCGCGCGCATCGGGAATCATGCCGATTTCATTCTCCACTTGAATCAGGATGACCGTGTGTTTGTGCCCGTCCACTTGACGAATGTGCCGCATAAAAGCCGCGAACGCGTGCTCGTCGGCATCGCGATTCACATCGCTAAATGGCGAAAGAATTTCCAAACCCTTGCCGTCCTTGTCCCCGGCACGTGGGAACTGTTGAAGATTGGTTTTTACCCATGCGGGCGCGTAAGAAGACATACTGTTTTTCCAACTGCCGAACCAAAGAAAAACCAAATGTAAATTATTTTGGCGCGCTTCGTCAATGAGACCATCAACCAACTTGAAGTCGAACCTGCCTTTTTCGGGTTCAATCAATTCCCATGAAACAGGGGTCAGCACTGTATTAAGATGCATCGCAGCTAACTCCGGCCAGATCGGTTTCATGTAGTCGAGACTGGAGGAACTTGAATTGTGCAACTCACCGCCGAGGATGAGAAACGGTTTGCCATCTACAATCAATTGCGCAGCCATTCCCTGTTTTTCAAGGTGTGGAATAGACGAAGTTTCATCCGCCAAAACGGTTGTCACTGTAAGGTGGTGGTTGCCGGCAAAAATCAAAAGGCTGGCGAAAACCAGCAGAGAGATTTTGCCCGGTGAAATTTTGCGCGTGATAGTTTGATTGTTTATTTGCCAATTTTGACTCATGCCATTCCAACAAGCAAGCAAGGTAGAATTTCAGCCACGCCGCTGTACATGGAGAAAACTCTTTGCCAATGGCATAATTCTTGAAAGTTCCGTTGAGGAGACCCATCATGCCTTTTGCGATGAGATCAAAGGCTGATATTATTCTGGCATTAACCAATCCCGGGATTATTGCCGTCGTCCGGGCCAAACGCGCCGAGCAAGTCATACCGCTGGCCGAGGCGCTGATTGCCGGTGGTGTGATTGCCGTTGAAATTACGATGACGACGCCTGACGCAATTACCTGTATTCGGGAAGCGGACAAAAAGCTGGGGCAACGCGCGTTGATTGGAGTTGGCACTGTGATTGATTCGGACACGTGCCGGGCCGCGATTGCGGCGGGCGCCCAATTTGTCGTTAGTCCTATTTGCCGGACTGAACTTGTCCGCATCGCACAGGAAGCACAGCGGCCTGTGATGCTGGGGGCTTACACCCCCACCGAAGTGCAACTTGCCCATGAGGCGGGCGCGGATTTTGTAAAATTATTCCCCGCTGATGCGCTTGGGCCGGGCTACATCAAGGCACTGCGAGCTCCGCTGCCGCATTTGCGCATCGTGCCGACCGGTGGGGTGGACGTAAACAATGTCGCGCAATTTTTCAAGGCGGGTTGCGTGGCGGTGGGGGTTGGTTCGTCACTGATTTCGCAACAGATTCTCGAAAAGAATGATTGGCCCCAATTAACTCTGCGTGCTGCCGAGTTTGTTCGGGCAGCCAAGGCTGGACGGTGATGTTGAGCATAAATATCCACACACATCCATGAAACTCGGCCTCGGACTTTACCGCCATCAACTGGACGCCGAGCATTACCGTTTTGCCAGACAATGCGGCTGTACGCATCTTGTCATCCACCTCGTGGATTATTTTCGTTCCTCACGAAGCAACCGGTCCGGCGATCAACCTGTGGGCGACGATTCCGGATGGGGACTGGCCGGGGATCCAAACAACATTTGGACTTACGAAGAACTCGCCGCGATTAAGAAAGAAATCAACGCTGCCGGTCTTGAACTGGAGGCCATCGAAAATTTTGACCCGGCTCACTGGCATGACGTTCTGTTGGACGGACCGAAGAAATCGCAACAACTCGAGAACCTCAAAAAAATCATTCGCAACACCGGCAAGGCGGGTATCCCGGTGTTCGGCTACAATTTTTCGATTGCTGGAGTTGCTGGTCGTATCAAAGGCCCATTTGCACGCGACGGTGCCGAGGCTGTGGGCATGGATGGGCCATTCGACAAGCCACTACCCAATGGCATGGTTTGGAACATGGTTTATGACCCCAATGCCGCGCACGGCAGTGTGCCGTCCGCCACACCGCAGCAACTCTGGCAACGACTTAAGGATTTCCTTGATGCGTTGATCCCGGTGGCGGAGGAAGCCGGGGTCACCCTGGCCGCCCACCCGGACGATCCGCCGCTGCCGGCCGTTCGTGCCCAACCGCGATTGGTTTATCAGCCGCAGCTTTACCAAAAGCTCATTGATTTGAAACCAAGCCCGCGCAACGCATTGGAATTTTGCATAGGTACGCTGGCAGAGATGACTGAAGGCGACATTTATAATACGGTGGACACTTACAGCCGGCAGGGAAAAGTGGCTTATGTCCATCTTCGCAACGTTCATGGCAAGGTGCCATTCTATAAAGAGACATTCATTGACGAGGGTGATGTGGACATTCTGCGGGTCCTGCGGCTTTTAAAGCGGAACAATTTCAACGGCGTTGTCATTCCCGATCACGCGCCGCAGATGAATTGCGCTGCACCGTGGCACGCGGGCATGGCTTATGCTTTGGGCTATCTGCGCGCCGTGTTGCAAATCGTCGAAAACGAATGCACGTAAACGGCGCAATTCTCGTCGGTAAAATAATACGAAGTAATTGAGGCAAAAAGGCTTTTGCAAGCAAAAGCCTTGACAAAGCCAACTCACTGGGGATAGTAGCAAGTGACTGGTGACAAGTGACTAAAATGAATCGTCTTGACACAAAAACACGGCGGAATTCGTTCACCTTGATCGAATTGTTGGTCGTTATTGCAATCATCGGCATTCTGGCGGCGTTACTAATGCCGGCATTGGCAGCGGCCAAAGAGCAGGCGAAGACAACACAGTGCCTGTCCAATGAACATCAAATTGGCTATGGCATGAAGATCTTTGCTGATGACCACAAGGGATTATATCCGGAGTCTGGTGCCCTGATAGAATGGGATCAAATAGACACTCAAACTCATCAATTTAGCTGGATGCAACAAATATTTTCCTATGTGCAAAACACCAATATTTATCGTTGCCCCAAAGATCGTGTGTCTGGCTACAGCTATTTCAATGGCGCACGAGCTGCATATTTGGCCATAACTAACTTTGCGGCGGTTAGTAGCAAGCAGATTCATTTTCCTTCGGCTTATGTATTGTCGGGTGACACTATATTTTATCTGATGACATCCGACGGAACTCTCTGGGTAAATGATGCCTCAGAAGTGAATGACGCTGACAAGGATGATTACACGCATAATTGTGTAGGCGGTCCTGCTAATGGGCTTCCGGCAACGGAATGGCGTATTCACAGCCAAGGCCAAAATATACTTTTTGAAGATGGTCATTCAAAATGGTATAAAGGTTACAATACCAACGAGATGACCTTCCGCTATGATTCCATGCATGGGTGGGGGGAATAGGGGATAGGTGTTTTCATCATCTCGATAAATTTATGGCCAATCCTTATTTGAGGCGCCCGACTCGCAATCTTACCGGTTTGTGGTTGACTGTAGCCGTTCTTGCGTTTGTTATCGGCTGGCGTTTGTTGGTCATCGCCTGTGGCAACGAACCTCCTCATTGGCGCGCAATAGCCGCCGAACTCGGATCGGTTCCACAGTTTAAACAGGATTTGTCACCCAACAGCACAGGCACCCGCCTGGTTTTTTGTCAGGATACGGAAAAGGGTGTTGGAATTTATTTTTGTGAAACAGATAGTGGTAAGAAAAAGCTGTTATGTGAACAAAAGGAAAAGGGCTACAGTTGGCAACGGTTTTCGATGTTGGGGTGGTCACCAGATGACAAACTTTTTGCCTATGCCATTCCATTGGACGGCCAGATTGATCCAGGACATCGCGAAGAACAGATTGTAGTCTGTAACGGCCTTTCTGGGGAAATGGTGGCGAAAATATCTGTGGATCCCAATCTTTACGAGTTGGCATGGATGTCGCCCTATTCGTTTGTTTACTCGACGGACTTTAATTATGATTTGAAACTGATTGAGCGGAATTCGGATGGGAAATGGGTTAATAGAGAAATTTTCCAAAAAGTTTCCAAAGAAAGGCCGGAAAACCTTATTGCTACCTCCGAGGGTTCGGTTGCATGGCAGGAGGGAGGAGATATTTGGTCCCTTGATTTTGAGTCCAGTTCGATCAAAAAGATTTGGGAATCAGGTACGAATCAATTGGTGGACTTTACCTATTCAAAAGAAGCCAAAGAATTTCTTCTGAATGGCAACGACTCAAAAGGTCCCTTCTGCATTCGATTCGATCCGTTCACTAAATGGACGAGTAGCATGGGGAGAGTTGACGACCAACCAAATTATATTGCGAGTGTGACATGGATTAACGGTGGATCGGGATACGTTTATGTGAGCGCTGATGATAAGGGTGAGCCTGTTTTTTGTATAAAGACAAAACCCGACTCGGTTCCAATCCGCGCGTCCTGTCCAGGTTTGGAGATCAACACGGACGGACGGCAAAACTATATTTTAAGCGGTGACGGCCTGTTTTTTACGTGCAAGATGGATTACAATTTTCCCGGTATTTGGGAATATGACATCAAATCAAGAACATCCCGTTGCATTGTTCTCAGTTCGACTAGTGGATTTGTGCATGCCAAAATTACTCTCCCTCTCATCGGCATAGTCACGAACGCGGCAGGATGGAGAATGACTTATCGCTTATGGCAGCCTGTGCATGTTTCCACTAGGAAAAAGTATCCCCTCATCATCACAGAACAGCTTTGGAACGTTTTCCCCTACGCTCAGATCGCCGTCAATGAAGGATTCTACTTTGCCGTTATTGACCAGTCTTGCGTAGTGGACCTTTATAAGACGTTGGCGAAAAATCCGAATATTGATACCAATCGTGTTTATTTCTATGCGTCCAGTGTGCATAGCTCGTTTGCAAGCGAATTCGTTTCTGAAAAACCTGATTTATGGAAAGGTGCAATTTTGTTTTGCCCAATTGCACTGCCTGGTTTGCCATATTTACACAACAAAAGGTTGCTAATCATTGACGGGGAAAATGATCCTATTCTCATTGGTGATTTAGCTGCCGTTGATCGCTTAATGGGATATCAGGATCAAGCTGCTAAAAATGGCATTCCTGTAGCCCTCTCTTTTCTAAATGGCTCTGGGCATACTTCCAATTCAATTAATACGGAGCGCATGCGAGCGCAACGATTCTCCAAATTTTTATCTGAAGACTAGTCAAATGTATTGCCCATTTTGATTATGCAATCAAAATTAATTCACTTTTTTACAAATTCAGCTGGAGTTTTGCTTCTCACTGTGGCGTTGGCCATGTTTATCGCCAACTTGGCCAGTGCCGGTTTCACACAGCCACACGATCCGATTCTTGTGATTTCAATGCAAAATCTGTTTTGGATTGTCGGTGTAATTTCGTTGGTTGTGGCGATGATTTGTCTGTTTGGTGAGGGGGGTTGGTTAAAAATAACCCTCGTTCTGTGGTTTGCAGTGAATCTTTTTGTATATCAGCTTTATTTTTTTTGGAACAGACCCCATGTCGGTTTCAGCGTCTATTTGGGCAGTTTGGCAAAGGCGTTCGGCATGACATCCCACGCGGCATATCTGATTCTGGGAATTGTGTTTCTTTACTTATTGGCAGGAAGTTTAACTTCGCTGCTGTGGCTTTGGATCGGCAACAGGGGTTACTTGAAAAATGCTTGTGCGCATTGTGGTGTCTATATCAAATTTTCCGCTGAAGGAGTAGGACAAGAGATTACCTGCCCCCATTGCGGGGCAATGGTTACATTGCAAAATCCCGATGGCACTTCTAGGCAAATGACTTGATGAATAGTTGGTTATAACGGTAAGGGTGGCATAAGTTTTACTCGAATCTAAGCGATGAATGGTCCTTGCTATGGACGCGAAATTGAGAGGAACCGGTACAACAGGAGAACTGGTCTGCTGCGGCCTTGGCGAAAAATGCAACATATCGCTACGGACGCTGGAGATATTTTTTTAAGAAAACAGGCAGATGCCCGCAGGTTTGGCTCTCCCGCCGAAAGCAGAGAAAAGCGGCCCCATTGGATTGAATGACTATCTCATGCTTGGCGCAACACCGGGTGTCCCAGCAGGGGAAGACCTAATGAAAGATGGTGTTGATCTACGGCAGATGGCCGAACTTGGTCTGGCCGCAGTCAGTCTGGAATATAACAAAACAAACGGAACAGCATTCAACACACAGTTTGGCCAACTGCTTCATTATCTCAATCGACAAAGTTGGGTAAATACAAATGCAATCGCGTGGGTGGGTTTTAGTCAGGGGGCGAATAACATACTTGATTCTGTGCTGCAACATTCGGAACAACAGCCACAACTACTCGTTCAACTGGGAGGGGGCGGGAATTCCAAAAGAACAGGCTGGAGAGCAAGTAAAAGAAAAATTCAGATTGCTACATTGCCCGGTTCTGCTCGTGTATGGAGGACAGGATGAAGTGTTTCCAGTTGCGGATACAAAACGATTGGCATCAGCCCTGCAGACCAGAGGCATGCAGGTGGAAATAAAAACCATCCCAGGTTTGCCACATGGTTTGGAACCGGATCGTGGTATCATTTTCCGTGCCGTGGGCGAATACTGTTTGACGCATTTGACCGGAAAGGATGCTTGGCAAAATTATCGTTCCATTGCCCAGTGGCAGGCAAAAGCGCCTCCGCTATGGTTATGGTGGCTGTCGGCGGTGATGTGGGCCGGTGGTTGGTGGGTTTGGACTGCAAAGACGTGCGTGAAAACTCAACACGCCAGAACACCATTGAGTCGCGGCGAACTTGTGCTGCGATGGCTCGCAGCTTTATTTGCAATTTGGGCGCTGTCAGTAACGGCCCTTCATCGGGTCACGCCTTTATTCGCGGTCAGTGATACGACGTCAGGCATCGCCCGGCGATTTTTAGTCCAACCAAAAGAACGTGGAGACTTTGAATACCTAGTCGCACAACCGATTTGGCGCGGACAAAAACTAATAACCCCGTTGGAACATGTTAAACTGGCCGATTACAATCGTGGGTTGATCAATTGGCAGGTGAACGACCATGTGTATCGGGACTTTGTATTGTCGCCGGTCATTACTGGTAATCTCGATGAGCAACTAAACTGGCGGCGGCCGCTATGGGAAGAATTTTATCCGCGCATTCGTCGCGAAAATTCGACGGAGGATGCAGCTAGGATTGTTGTGCGTCATTTGCGTGAGCGGGTGACCATTGTGGCGGGGTCAAACTTACCTCAATCCGTGCCTATGATTTGGCTGAAACAAATTACAGATAAAGCTGGATTTGAAATTATCCACGTTGCCGCTCTTCGTTCGGTCGGTGTGCCCGCGCGATTGAATTCACAACATCAGGCCGAGTTCTGGAACGGCGACGAGTGGCAAACCGCCCCAATGCCATCAGTTATGAGTTGGTAGGGAATATGGTAAAAATAAAAAACCATCCCGATGTGAACCGGGAGGGTTTTTTGAGATTCAACGGTTATTTTTTCATCTTCTGATCCACGGGAATCCGCATCGAGTAGAAGGAGCGATAGACAAAAATCAGCGCCAATATGAAAAAGTTCGCACCGATAATGAGCTTCAATTCCTGACTCTTCATCGTCACGGCAATTTCCGCCGCAAGCAGGCCGAATAGGGTGGTAAACTTGATGATGGGGTTCATCGCCACCGAACTGGTGTCTTTGAATGGATCGCCGACGGTGTCGCCGACGACAGTGGCTGCGTGAAGCTCGGTGCCTTTTTGCTTCAAATCCACTTCAACGATTTTCTTGGCGTTATCCCATGCCCCGCCGGCGTTGGCCATAAAGATGGCTTGGAACAAGCCGAAGAAGGCGATGCCGACGAGATAGCCGATGAAGAAGTAGGGATTGAAAAATGAGAACGCCAACGCGAAGGAAAAGACAACGATGAAGATGTTGATCATGCCTTTCTGTGCGTAGATGGTGCAGATTTCAACGACACGTTTGCTGTCGGCGATGGAGGCTTCCGCCTTGTCGAGCTTGAGATGCTCCTTGATGAACACAACCGCGCGATAGGCGCCGGTGACGACAGCCTGCGCGCTGGCACCGGTAAACCAGTAAATCACCGCGCCGCCCATCAATAGGCCGAAGATGACTTGAGGATGCACGAGGCTCAACATGGAGATGATGTTGAAACTGGGGTCCGCTTGGACACCAACCTTCTGCAGTAGCATGATGATGCCGAAAATCATGGTGGTCGCACCGACGACCGCTGTGCCGATGAGCACTGGCTTGGCCGTGGCCTTGAAGGTGTTGCCCGCGCCGTCGCCCTTTTCCAGTTCAAACTTGGAGTTTTCAAAGTCGGGCTTGAACCCGAAATCCTTTTCGATTTCCGCGCGGACGTTTGGCACAGATTCGATGCGGCTTAATTCATAAATGGACTGTGCGTTGTCGGTGACGGGGCCGAAACTGTCCACGGCGATGATGACTGGCGCCATTGCCAAAAAGCCGAAGGCCACGAGGCCGAAGGCGAAGATCGGCGCGGCGAATTTGAATTGTTCAGGCATGAGCGCGAGCAAAGCTGGGTTTTGAGAAAATATATAGGCCCCTAACATCAGCGCGATGATTACCAGCCCCATCCAGAACGCGCAGAAATTGCCGGTGACGAAACCGGACAGAATGTTCAGTGACGCGCCGCCCTGACCCGAGCAGGTGACGATTTCTTTCACGTGACGCGACTTGGTGCTGACAAAGATTTTGGTGAATTCCATGATGAGCGGTCCGGCCAGAGTGCCGCAGGCGACGATGCCAGCCAGCACCCACCATAGGTTTGACATACTTGAGTTCGCCGCGCCCGTTGCATCCGTTGTTATCCCGCCCAGCAGGAACTTGCTGGCGATGAAGGCAACCACGATGGAAACGATGGAGGTCAGCCACACCAGATTCGTCAGCGGCTGTTCCCAATTGAAATCCTTTTTATTGTTGTAAAGCGAGTGACTGACGGTTTTGTTGACGTAAAAGGAACCCAACGATGCCAGTACCATCAAACTTTGAATCACAAAAATCCAGATGATGAGCTGGCCGCAGACACCTTGGGTTTCAATCATTCCGCCGAGTGACAGGGCGAGAAAAGAGACCAGCGCCACGCCTGTCACACCGTAGGTTTCGAAGCCGTCCGCCGTCGGGCCGACGGAGTCGCCCGCGTTGTCACCCGTGCAATCGGCGATGACGCCGGGATTTTTCGGGTCGTCTTCCGGCAGGTTGAAAACAATTTTCATCAGGTCGGAGCCGATATCGGCAATCTTGGTGAAGATACCGCCGCCGATACGCAGCGCCGCAGCGCCGAGCGATTCGCCGATGGCGAAGCCGATGAAGCACGGGCCGGCGAGATCACGCGGCATGAACAGCAAAATGCCAATCATGCAGACCAGTTCTACACAGACCAGCAGCAGGCCGATGCTCATGCCCGAACGCAGCGGAATCATAAGCGTCTGGAGCGAGTTGCCCCGGAGCGACGCAAACGCGGCGCGGCTGTTGGCGTAGGTGTTAATGCGAATGCCAAACCACGCCACGCCATAGCTGCCGAGAATGCCCATTACCGAACTTGCCAGAATGACTCCCACCGAGCCGATGGATTTTTCCTGCAAAAAGTAGAAGTAATAAACAATGCACGCGGCAATCAACGCCCAGAGCAGCACGAGGAATTTACCCTGCTGCCAAAGGTAGGTTTTGCACGTCTCCCAAATTATGTTGGAGACGTTGCTCATCGCCTTGTGGACGGGCAGGGCGCGGCAACGGCCATATTCCCAAAAACCGAACAGCGCGCCGACTACGCAGCAAGCCAGCCCAATGTATAAAAGGGCATGGCCCCCCAAACCGACGCCCGGAAACGTCACTTGCGTCAAGTCCGGCAGATTGATGTCCGCATCTCCTGCCATGGCGGTTGATGAAGTTAAAATGGTGAGCAAGACTACGCCCCACCCAAGTAATTTATTTTTTTGCATAAGCTTGTAACAGTTTTTGCTGATTATTTATCGTTTTGCTCCAGCGCAGCCTGTGCGGCAGCGAGTCGTGCCACAGGCACACGGAACGGTGAGCAGCTCACATAAGTGAGGCCGAGTTTGTGGCAGAATTTCACGGAATCGGGATCGCCACCGTGTTCGCCGCAGATGCCCATTTTCATGCCCGGCCGGGTCTTTCGGCCTTTCTCGACAGCGGTCTTCATCAACTGACCGACGCCACCTTGATCAATCGAAGCGAACGGATTCGTCTTCAGGATTTCCAGCTCTTGATAAGGCGGGATGAACGAGCCACTGTCGTCGCGGCTCATGCCCAGACACGTCTGCGTCAGGTCATTGGTGCCGAAGCTGAAGAACTCGGCGGTTTGTGCGATCTCGTCCGCCGTGAGGGCGCCACGAGGCACTTCAATCATCGTGCCGACCATATAGTCGAGTTTCACTTTCTTCTCGGCCATGACTTCTTTCGCCACGCGATGAACGACTTCCACCTGGAGGTCGAGTTCCTTCTTGAATCCGACAAGCGGAATCATGACTTCCGGTTTCACCTTGATGCCGGCCTTTTGAACATCGGCTGCGGCTTCAAACACGGCACGGGATTGCATCTCGGAAATTTCCGGATAGACGATGCCGAGGCGACAGCCGCGGAATCCGAGCATCGGGTTGAACTCATGAAGTTCTTTAACGCGCTGTTTTATTTTTTGAACCGGCACGCCCATTTTCTTGGCCAAGTCCTGTTGCGCGGCATCTTCGTGCGGAAGGAATTCGTGCAGCGGCGGATCCAGAAAACGAATCGTGGCCGGCAGACCTTTCAATTCCTTGAACATGCCGGTGAAATCTCCCCGCTGGTAAGGTAGGATTTTGGCTAATGCGGCTTTCCGATCTTCCTTGGTGTCGGCCAGAATCATTTCACGCATGGCGTCAATACGGTTGCCTTCAAAGAACATGTGTTCAGTGCGGCAGAGACCGATGCCCGTGGCGCCGAACGCGACTGCGTTGGCGGTTTGTTCGGGTGTGTCGGCGTTGGTGCGGACTTGGAGCTTCGTGACCTTTGAGCACCAATTCATCAGCTTCTGGAACATCTGATAGGTTGCACTGTCCTTCGCATCGAGCGATTTCTCGACGAGTACCTGGACGATTTCGGATGCGGCGGTCGGGAGCTGGCCGGCATAGACGTCGCCGGCAGTGCCGTTGATGGAGAGGAAGTCGCCTTCCTTGTAAGTCGCGCCGCTCACGGTCATGGTCTTGGCCGCATAATCAATCTGCAATGCGGCAGCGCCACAGACGCAAACTTTTCCCATCTGACGGGCCACGAGCGCAGCGTGCGAGCTGACGCCGCCCTTTGCGGTGAGAATGCCTTCGGAGGCGATCATGCCGCGCAGGTCTTCGGGTGAGGTTTCATTGCGGACGAGAAGAACTTTTTCGCCCTTGGCTGCGGCTGCGTCGGCGCGATCAGCATTGAGATACAATTTGCCGCAGGCGGCGCCGGGGCCGGCGGGGAGGCCTTTCGCGATGCACTTGGCGGCTTTCATCGCCTTGCGTTCAAAAACGGGCGCGAGCACCTGATCCAATTGACCGGCGGGAACGCGGCGAATGGCTGTCTTCCAGTCGATGAGCTTTTCCTTCTCCATTTCAATCGCGAAACGAACAGCGGCGAGGCCGGTGCGTTTGCCATTGCGAGTCTGGAGCATAAACAGCTTGCCGTCCTGAATGGTGAACTCGAAGTCCTGCACGTCTTTGAAATGCGATTCGAGCGTCTTGCGGACGATTTCGAGTTCGGCAAACGCCTTCGGCAGATGCCCCTTGAGCAACGCCACGGGTTCGGGCGTGCGTACGCCGGCGACGACGTCTTCGCCCTGGGCGTTGATGAGGAATTCGCCGTAGAAAACTTTCTCGCCGGTCGCAGGATCACGGGTGAATGCGACACCGGAGCCGGAATTATCGCCAGTATTGCCATATACCATCGCTTGGATGTTGACGGCGGTGCCCCATTCGGCGGGGATGCCGTATTTGCGGCGATAGACGATGGCACGGTCGTTCATCCAGGAACCGAACACGGCGCCCGTCGCACCCCAGAGCTGCTTCCATGGATCTTGCGGAAATTCGCTCCCCGTGCGTTCCTTGATCAATGCCTTAAAGCGATTCACCAGTTCCTGAAGATCGCTCACCGTCATTTTCGTGTCTTCAATGTCGGCATGATGACGATCGTGTTTGAGTTTGTGGATGGCCACTTCAAATGGCTCATGATCTTCGTCCTTGGACTTTTGAACGCCCATAACGACATCGCCGTACATCTGGATGAAGCGGCGGTAACAATCCCACGCGAACCGTTCGTTCTTTGTCGCTTTGACAAGGGCCAAGACGGTGGTGTCGTTAAGGCCGAGGTTGAGAATGGTGTCCATCATGCCGGGCATGGAGTCACGGGCGCCGGAGCGGACGGAGACGAGCAGGGGCATGGCAGTCTTATCACCGAACTTGGTGCCCATGATCTTTTCGAGGAAGACCATGCCGTCCCAGGCCTGTGCCTCGAGAACCTTCGGGTATGTCCGCTTGTTGGCGTAGAAGTAAGTGCAAACCTCGGTGGTAATGGTGAAACCGGGAGGCACCGGGAGACCGATGCGGCTCATCTCGGCAAGGTTGGCGCCTTTGCCGCCCAGCAGCGGTTTCATGGAACCGTTACCGTCAGCTTTCTTGTTTCCAAACAGATAAACGTATTTATTCGACTTTGATGCTTTGCTCATAAATTGATTTTGGTCGTTCGTGTGAAACCGTTACTCTAACA
>Ga0182027_10002576_pt1 | contig 29279 bp, 30 predicted proteins | sample 712E1DmetaG_FD_121300 | JGI IMG/M metagenome (GOLD analysis project Ga0182027, IMG submission 121300) | Permafrost microbial communities from Stordalen Mire, Sweden - 712E1D metaG (Illumina Assembly) | ecosystem: Environmental > Terrestrial > Soil > Wetlands > Permafrost | place: Sweden...
ACTTCATCCCGCGATAGTCACGTCTTCGAGAGTTCCGGAGAGCTGACAAGACAAAAGTCGGCACCATCCTGCAAGAACAGTTCCGACTTGGAATGAACACATCGGATTGTACTACTCCTTACGGCCACAATCAAGGGGAAGATTGTGGCTCTACACACCCAGTTTCAGGAGATTTTCCCCTACCTCCTCTGGACCCTCCCGGAGTACCCCCTAAGGGAGATCCTCGACCCTTCCGCTCCCTCCCGGGACAATGGACGCGGGTGCGAGGTGAGATGAACGCCATGATCAGTTCGTGAAAAGCCTGGCGCCGAGGGTGGATGTGATGTAATAGGAGGGGCAGATATCGTCCTAACCCAAATGGCCTTGGGGGGCTCGGGGCAGCCCCGCCACATTGTCTTTTCCCGCATACTTTAGTAGGTTGTGTTTTTCCGCCCAAAGAAGGAACAATCATGAAAAATCTCACAATTCTCACCGCTTTCTTCGTTTCACTGTCTTTGTTCGGCTGCGCTCAGCCGGAGCCTCCAAAACCTAAAAAGGTCCCGTTTGAGTTTGCGGAATACGGGCAAAAACGTACCGACGATTATTACTGGCTGAACAATCCCGCCGACAGCGCCGTTATCCAACACCTCCGAGCGGAGAACGCCTATACCGAGACGATGCTCAAGCACACGGAAGATCTCCAGAAGACCATCTACGACGAACTCGTCGCGCGAATCGAGCAGAAGTACGAATCGCTGCCGGCCAGAGAGAATGGTTACTGGTACTATGTCCGGTTCGAGGAGGGGAAGCAGTATCCCCTCTACTGTCGAAAGAACGGTGATCTCACAGCCGGAGAAGAAGTCTTTCTTAACGTCCCCCAGATGGCGACCGGACACCAGATATACATGGTCCGCGGGTATTCGGTGAGCCCGTCGAACAGCTTGCTCGCATACGGAATCGACACGACGGGAAATCGCCAGTGTGCACTGTACACGAAGAACATTGCGACGTCAAAGTTCTCGCCGGAGGTCATTTCCAACACCAGCGGCAATTACGAATGGGCGAATGACAACACCACCCTCTTTTACGTCGTCAACGACCACACCATCCGCGCCTACAGGGTGATGAAACACACATTAGGCGCCGACCCTGCTTCGGACCGGGAGGTGTACAGCGAGCCGGACAGCACATTCAGAGTCCAGCTCTCATCGACGCGTGATCACAAGTATATTTTCATCGCGTGCCAGAGCACACTCACGAGTGAATGGCGCTACCTGCTTGCGGACCGGCCAGATGCCCAGCCGGTACTTATACAACCGCGTCAGCACGACGTCCTTTACAGCCTCGAAGACCATGAGGGGGATCAGTTCTTCGTATTCACCAATAGGGATGCCAAGAACTTCAAGCTCGTCAGCGCATCCATGCACAACCCGGGGGTGGGGAACTGGAAGGACGTTATTCCTCACAGGTCTGATGCATTGCTCCAATGGGCAGTTGTGTTCACAAAGTATATCGTAGCGCAGCAGAAGATCGCCGGCCTGAGCCAAATCCTGGTCATTGACCGCGAGAAAAAGGAGTCGCACTACGTCGACTTCGCCGAGCAGGCATATGTTGCGACGATGTACCCGGCCACCGATGCATACGACCTTGACAGCATTCGCTACGTTTATAGTTCGCTCACCTCACCGCGGTCGGACTATATGTACAACCTGGCTTCACGGCAGAAGGCGCTGATGAAGCAGGAGAAGGTCGGGGGAGGGTACGACGGCACGCTCTACGAGACCAAAAGAGTCATGGCTACAGCCAGCGACGGCGTGAAGGTTCCGATCAGCATAGTCTACAAGAAATCTCTTTTCAAGGGGGACGGATCCAACCCGATTCTTTTGTACGCGTATGGTTCGTATGGTGCGAGCATGGACCCGTATTTCAATTCATCGGTTATCAGCCTGCTCGACCGCGGATTCGTGTACGGCATCGCACACATACGCGGGGGACAGGAGATGGGACGGCAGTGGTACGAGGACGGGAAGGTACTGAAGAAGAAGAATACGTTCACCGATTTTGTCGCATGCGCGCAATACCTGGTCGATGAGAAATTCACCTCAAAGGAAAGGCTTTTTGCCAACGGTGCCAGTGCCGGAGGGATGCTCATGGGGGCCATTACCAATATGCGGCCGGACCTCTTCCGCGGTGTGCTGGCCGAGGTGCCCTGGATGGACGTCGTTACGGATATGGAAAACTCAAGCCTTCCGCTCACGACGCTTGAGTATGACGAGTGGGGTCATCCGGACATCAAGGAGCAATACGATTACATGCTGAGCTGGTCGCCGTACGACAACGTGAAGGATGCCGGATATCCCGCGATTTTTGCCACCGGCGGATTGAATGACACGCAGGTTCCGTATTTCTCCCCTGCCAAGTGGGTGGCGAAGGTCCGTGAGCACAACACCGGCAAGAATCCCGTACTTTTCAAGGTGAACATGGGAGCTGGACATTCAGGAGAGTCTGGCCGGTTCGAGCGCCAGAGATTGACGGCGTTGAAGTATGCGTTTATTCTGGATCTGGCGGGGAACTAGCGGGGCTCAATTCTTCCATTGTGCGCTCAAGCAGTGTCGAATTCCATTCCGCCGCCGGAGACCTGCGGGTGTCGGGCGGCGGCGGGGAACCGGAGCGAGTCAGAACGCGAGCCTGATACCTGCGTTCGCAATGAACGAGCGGTTCTGGCCGATATCAACTGTGCTTAGCTTGCTCACATCGCTCAGCGACCATTCGTACTGGAGGTCGATGAAGAACATGAAGATGTCCAACCCTGCACCCGCAAACACACCCCATGTGGGGCTGGTGAAATCATCCTTCGACGCACCCGGGGCGTTCACGCTGGTGATGATGAAGGCTGACCCTCCTCCGAAGACGCGAAGCGCAAACAGTCCCTTTTCGTTGCCGATCAGATGGAAGCCAAGAGCCACGGGAATCCGCACGCCGTTGATATCGTTCGTGAATTCCTGCTTCGTGCTTGTCGACGTGAACGCCATGCTCTTCGTGGCGTAGAACAACCCGCCTTCACCGTAAAAATTCTGCCCGATTAAAATGGATCCTCCAAGTTGCCAGCCGGCCCGGCTTGTGACTTGGCCATTGGCGGGATTTTTGGATACATCGCTGAAGGTGATGCCGATACCCGGCTTCAGTTCGGCCTGGGCGAGCGCCTGTCCGGCAACCAGCAAGGCGAAAACGAGGACCGCAATAGCCTGTTGAAGTACTCTCATCTGAAACCCCTTTTGTAATGACTGTTGGGAGAACTGACAGCTTGCGGTGAGTATTCGGTTCCCCATTGGGAGAGCCGTTCATATTGAACGTGATAAATTGTACCTGACAGAACTTCAGGATGAATCGGCTGAAAGGATGAAAGAGTGGTTAATCCCCGGAAGGTGGGATGTGTCGCTCGTTGCAGCGAATTGAAAGGAGAGACGGAGAACCGGTAATGATTACGTTAAGCGGATGAGTACATTTACTCAACGGAAACCGTCGCGCTCGATATCGCTCGAACAGGCAACAGATCGTTGCCACTGCATGCGAGTACGGCCGGTATGGGTACTGTCTGATCTGACAATGGCAGGTGTGGACCGGATTAAAGGGATCTGGTCCGCATCTGGCCCGTCATCTGGTCCAACCATTTACCCTGTATTTACTACTCTAAACCTGTGTTTTGTATAGATAGACCAGATAGAATGATATGAAATTAGTTTTCAGAAATATTATATAAACGAATTAAGTGCCATTTTCATCTGGTCCATCTGGTCCACCGAAGAAACAAAACAAAAAAATAAGAAATTAAGACCCCAAAAGCCGTCCGATCGATCTGGAAACGGGAATACGCCAACCTACGGGAGGGGTTTGTCCGCCGGAGGCGAAGCGAATCTTTTGTTTTTTTATTTTGCCCCGGGCGACGGTCGGTGTAGGATCCGCCCCATGCCCGGATTTGTTTCCCGAAGGTCCTAAAGCACCACCTCACCCCCTGCAAAGTAAGGCTAGAACAATGAGGAATACCGTTTAGAAATCAGCAAATATCGGATAGGGGAGTATGGTGTCACTGGCGGTATTGCGGATGAACCTTGCGAACGCAGGGGAGGCCGCCGGAGGAGAGCGAGTTTTTTCTTTTTTTATTTTGCCCCGGGAATACAATGGTGGGGGTTGGATCCGCCCCATGCCCCCTTATGATCCCTGATGCATTAGAACACGTATTTATATGCCTCCAAAACGTGGCAAGAATAATGAGAGATACCCAATGACGACGGGCAAGAAAGTGAAGGGACCCATGGTCAGAACGGAGGGAGACAATGACTGACAAGGCAAAGACGATTCTACAGAAGATGAACAAGCGAAAAGCTCTGAAACGATTGGCCAATCCGAAGGCGAGAAATCGCATCCTCGACCAGTTCAACAGGGAGAACCTGGATGACGTGGGACCCCTCGGAGGAGACCAGGGGATCAAAGTCTTGAAGGAGATGAACGAGATGACGGACCTTGAGGGCGATGCTGGACAAAAGGGCCTCGAAAGGTGATGCCGGGGCCTTCTGGCAAACCCATCATTTCCCCCGATACTATTTTATCAGGAGCAGTTTCTTTGTGGCAACAAAGTCTCCGGCCTGAATGCGATAGAAGTAAACCCCGCTTCCAATATTGGTGCCGTTAAACCTCACGTTGTAGAATCCTGCCGCCTGTCTCTCGTTCACCAGAGTAGCGACTTCCTGTCCCAAATTATTGAACACCTTCAGGCTTACGTGCGAGGATCGGGGAAGCGCATATTCGATCTTAGTGCCTGGGTTGAACGGATTGGGATAATTCTGGCCCAGTGCAAATTGTTTTGGCAGTTCCTTTGCGTTTTCGACTCCTGCGATTGCCACTTTGAATTTCCGCTTTTCACCAAAGGACCCCCACCCGACCGTAGACCTTGCCTTCACCCGCCACCAATATTTCTGGCCGTTTAGGAGGTCCTTGACGACCTTCAAGGTATCCGTGAGTGTTGAGTCGATTGTGTGGGACGTAAACGAAGAATCAATCCCCAAGTCAAACAGGTACCCGGTGACCGGATGGGCCGGACTGACCGCCTTATTCCAGAGAAATGATATGACCGAGGAACTCAGTCCATCTCCGTTTAAGGGAGAGACCAATTGAGGCGCTCCAGGTGGCAATCCCCATCCGCCCTCATGAAACAGGTAGAAAATCTCTGAATCAGCAAGCGCACCATTGAAGATGCGAATGTCGTCGATCCAACCAACAAAGCACTCCCTGCTCCCGGCCATGGCATTTCCAATGGTCACCGGGCTCTCATTGGTTGATCGGGCGATAGCCAAGCTCTCGCCGCTGTCTTGAGCGCCGTCAAGCCAGATAAAGCTCGAATCATGTTTGACGACTACCACGACATGCTGCCAGGTCTTGGAGGAAACCACGCCCCTGGAAAGATGGTAAACCGTGTTAGAGGAATTGTCGGAGAAAATGAAGCCCATCTGTTTCGAGGGGTACTGTATTGCCATTTCCCAGAATGGTGAGTTGCCGGATCGTTTCGCTATTAATGTCATGGGGTTAGCAGAGCTGGAATCTGTCTTGTACCATGCCGATATCGTCATGTCGCCTAGCAGATTGAACACGGAATCGTGAGGGACGGAGATATAGTTCTGATTGATGAAGTAGTAGCAACTGTTTGGTTTCCCGAATCTACCGGCAGCAAGGAGTGCACCAGAAATGATCCCATCGTGTCCCTTCTCACTTTCATCGTTGGCATTCCCGTCGAAAGGATAGTAGGCAACCGGTTCGGTTTGGAAAGGAATGGAGAATTCCGACAAGGGGCGTCGCCACGCTCCACTGCCATGAGTTCCCGCAAAGAGATCCCTCCCACAGACAGCAAGAGACATGATGTTCGTGGTCGGCAGACCTGAACCGACCGCGGACCAGCTTGCACCGTCGTTGGTCGAGAGAAAGACGCCGTCGTAGTACGAGCCTGCAAAGAGTGCCGATTCATGTGCGGCAAAGGTTTGGAGGTAGGAATTCTCCGACAACACGATGCCTGATGATGTCCAGGTTGACCCGCAATTGGTGGAAAGGAAAACGCCCTTATCTGTTCCCGCCAGGAGGTCCGCCCGGTTCTTGAAAATGGCGTATACATTGCCACACGCCAGGCCCGTATTAGCAGCGGTCCAGCTAGCACCTTGGTCGGTAGAACGGTAAAGAAGTCCTTCGCCGGCGGTACCAACGAACATATCGGTCCCGCTCATCGCCACACAGAAGATATGCCCATGAAGCCCTACGCACGCTGGTGAAGTCCAACTTCCCCCACCATTTGCATAAAAAGAGACTTTGTTGTCGGAAGTCACTACAATGAGATTCGAATCGCTCACCGCGAGAACATCGATATACGGATTTGTCAAGCCGACGTTGGCCGACTTCCAGTTGGCGCCGTTGTCATCGGAAACGAAGACCCCTCCAGGCGTCCCTGCCACGAGATTCGTCCCGCTCACGGCAAGATGGAGAACATTGCTGTTTGTTAATCCTGCGTTAATTGAAGTCCAGTGTTTTCCGGCATCGGTCGAACGAAATGCTCCCGCGCCGGACGTCCCGGCAAAAAGATCCGTGCCCCTGGCAGCGAGAGCTACTACTATGCTGTTGTTCACGCCAGAATTCCTCGCCGTCCAGACTTCGCCTTCGTCGGGTGAGACGAGAACTCCGCCGCCGAGTGTTCCAGCGAGAAGATTTTCCCCGTCAGCGAACAACGTAGAGACATACGCGCCTACGGAGGTGACTGCGGTCCATCGCGCGCCGTTGTTTGTGGAACGGAATATGCCGCCATCCTGAGTACCCATAAAGAGACATCTGCCGTTCACCGCCAGGCTCCGGAACCCATAGCCGGTAAGGCCCGAGTCTACTACGGTCCAATTCAACCCATGGTCGGTGGAAAGAAGAACATCCCGGTCTCCCACCGCAAAGAGGTCTGTATCGCTTTGAGCGAAATGCAGATCCGTGGCACCAGGCTCGAGCGTCCAGTGCGCTCCATTGTCGGTGGAAAGATAGATTCCGGGCCCCGCGTTTGTCCCTGCCAAGATGTTCGGACCGCTTACAACAAGATCGGAAATATGAGGATACATCGCTCCGTTATTGGCAGGAGTCCAGCTCGATCCGTTGTTCGCACTGAGATAGATGCCATCGTCGGTCGCCGCAAAGAGAATTGAATCTTTCATGGCAAACGCATGAATGATACCACCTGGCAAGCCCGAATTCTTCGTCGTCCAGCTTGCACCGGCGTCGGTGGAGAGAAGGACGCCGACTGTGCCGGCAAAGAGATGCGGACCGAAGACAGCAAAGCAGGCGACGACGCCTACACCCGCCGGGACACCCGTATTAGCGCCAAACCAATCTCCACCATTGTTCGTTGAACGAAAGACGCCATGGTCAGTTCCTGCCAAGAGGATCGAGTCGTATCTGGCCAGACTGTAAACCGAACTGCCAGCCGGGCCGTTTGTCTGTACCCATTGGGACTGCATGGGCTGCCAGGCCGGTAGGAAGAGCAGAATAATGATGAGCCGAATCGCTTTCATTTCACACCTTCGTGTATTTAAGTCACAAACCGGACACACTGCTCGAGGCAGGACTCGATGCGCCGTCGGGTTGGACTGTGTCAGGGAAAAGCTCGGCGCCAGATTGACTTCCGGGTTAAGTTAAGATGCGTCGAACCTCGTGGGAGTATGCTTCAGTGAGAATGCGTGTGGCGGCGTGGGAGAGGTGGGAGTGCAACGAAGTGCTGTTGGGGGAACTTGCGCTCTCAGGTCAGACACGGAGGCTACAGCAGCTCACCGCTTGTCGACCTATCTGCACTGCGGGAAATGTACTCTGCTGTGGTGACTCTATCAATAGTCTACTCACAGGAAGTATGTGAAACTGAAGAAAAGGTTGGGGGAATGGGGATCACGCGTTCAGGTATCCAGGACAAGTTGGAGAATAATCTGTCAATTGTTGGGCATCAAGAGGGAGTCAACTACAGAAGGTGTACGTCCTCCAATCCTGCCGACCCTCCCGTGACAATGGAGCGGGTGCGAGGGGAGATGATCTCCCTGGTCAATGATCACGAGGAATTCGTGAAAAGCCTGGGGCCGAGAGTGGATGCTATGCAACAAGGTTGATCGGCTGACAAGAATGCTTATTGGACTAGAGAAGGCTCGGGGTTTCCGGGCCTGTTTCGTTTCCGCAAGAGGTTCCTTTGTTTTGATTTGCTGAATTGACACTCCCGTGAATTGCCCGTACCTTCTGGCTGGGCGGCAGGTGGCAACCGACGCTAGACCGCTCTACTGCGGGCAATTCTAAATTGAGAAGAATCCCTTGTCTCTTTCAGTTGTTACGCTTTCCGACCGGCCAGATCTCCTAACAACGGTTGCTACTTGGATATACGAGCAATGGTGGCGGCATCTCCCGGAACACAGTCCAGAAACTCTTGCAGACATGTTGAGCGAGAGAAGGGCATCAGATCATATCTATGAATCGTTTGTAGCCTTACTCGATTCTGTCCCGGTCGGAACTGCGACCGTCCTCGACCACGATATTGATACCGAGCGTCGGCCCGATCTCACCCCCTGGCTGGCAGCAGTTTACGTGACTCCCGGAGCCCGACGAAAGGGAATTGGTGAACAACTTGTATCGAAGGCGACCGCATTTGCGCGATCAAAGGGGCTCGACACTATGTACCTTTGGACTACTGATCAAAGGGACTGGTACGAACGTCTTGGCTGGCAGTTCTTGGAACAATTTGAAAAGAACGGCGCTCTGGTGAGCTTTCTTAAGTTTGACAAAGCCCCTCATAAGTGACTCACGTGCGGCGCTTCAATTGAGGACCCCGACCCGGCCTCGCGGTGCCATCCGAGAGGGTGAGCCGCATCGAAGTTCGATCCCAACCAAGCCTATGGTAGGTCGTCCGGACCTCTCGTTCAAATCAGATTCCACAAGGTAGGACGGGGGAAGATCTCCCATTCCAACAAGAGAAGGGGCCCTCAATGACAACGGCTCGAAATGTTATCATAACCTTTGTGGCGCAGGTGCTTCTTCTCTCAGCGGCAAGTGCACAGGACAGCTTTGGAGTGTCAGATTTCGTCCCTGGGCTTCCAGAGTTTCCGCCGGTTCGCCAGTGGTTAGTGTCCAATCAATCATTTGCGACTATTCCCATGGGTGACACCGTGGGCACAGTATATATTTGCCGAGGAACGCAAAATGACAGCACCGGTGCCTTTGTCATGCTTGTGCGCAGTCCCGAGGGAGTTTTCCTAATAAGCTGGCTTGATCTCAGTCTCCAACCCGATGGTAGTTTCCGTTCGGATGTAGATATAAGATCGTTCCACAACCCGGCAACTTATTTCCCGTTGGAAATCCAGGTCTTTACAAAGAGAATCAAGTTTCGCTGGATATTGTCCAACCAGGCCACCCCCCCGGGTGGAATTCCAATTCCCGCCGAAGTGACCATCGCCAAAGGGAAGGCTTTTCCGAATCTGCGGCTCGTCGCACTTGACGGAGCTGAAATAGCGTGTTCCTCCTTCCGGGGGATGATAACTGTGATCAATTCCTGGTCGACAGGTTGTGTACCTTGCGTCGAGGAAATCCCCGGCTTCAACAAATTGGTCAACAAATATGGCACAAAGGTTCGATTTGTCGCGGTGGCTCTAAACAAGCGTGAAGAGCTTCAAAAGTTCCTACAACGAAAACCTTTCGGCTTCACACATACCGTTGCGAACGACGAGTCTGTTCGGGCATTCGGCACAACCTATCCCCGAACTCTGATCATGGAGGAGAATGGCACAATAGTATTTGATAAAACGGGTGGATCGGTAGACTCCTACAAAGATATAGACTCGGAACTGGAGCTACTCCTAGCCCACAAACAATAGGAAATTGCCGAGGTTAACCTCGAGTACGACGATGTCGCGACAATCCCAACCCGGCCGCCGGTGAGGTCGACACAGTTGGACCGCAGGTTGGCCGCAGCCGTTAGACGTCAAAATGTGTTATGGGGATGGAGGGAAGAAAACCTGGTAGATTATGACTAAAAAAGATGAGTTGGCGCAGGCACGGTTCCTGCTGAACATGGGTCGGATTAACGGCCTAGTGCGGTTGCTTAATTCCACAGAAGCACTGATGCCCACGGGACTATTACAAAGTGAAGGGGCAAGAGCCGATATCCTAAGATCAATAGTTGTGTTTCTGCATGCAACCTTTGAGGATTTTGTGCGAAGTCACATTCGTAGCCCCAAAAAGCAATCTTGGTGCTTTTGTTCAGGCACTGATCTTGACAAGGCGCTTAAACTAAGTGGTATTGACGCCAAACCCTTCAAGTCCCTGCACCCCACTCTAACTCAAATGGCGAAGAGGAGGAATCAAATTGTCCACCATGCCGATCTCTCGAAACCCACCGATACGGCTTCACAGATGTGGGGTATCACTGACGAATGGGTATTGATGATGTGGTTGATGGCGGTGCCGGCTTTCTACTATCGATTGCGCATGTCGGTGAATGACGGGGATGGGGTGGAGGGCGAGAAGTATGAAGGGCTTAGGAAGGCAATGCTGAGCCATATTGACTTCGGGAATCAGCTCGTGGCCTTTGCGAAAGTGCCGCCAGAGTTGCAAAGGAAAGGGTTGGAGAGAATCTTGGACACTCTGAATAACATCACTTCCACATTGAGCGCTTCCACCATGCCCCCGTCCCCTAAGTAACACAAGTGAGGGATTGGTTGATCATTCATCTCGACCTGCCTCGCGGTGACGTCGGAGCAGCGGTTCGATCCCGACCGGTCTCGCGGTGACGTCGGAGCAGCGGGCCGATCCCGACGGCCTCGCAGTGGCCTCTGGAGCACGGGTCGATCCCACACCGGACGAGCGGTGACGTCCGAGAGGGTGAGCCGCATAGATCCCAACCGGCCTCGCGGTGACTCCTGGAGCAAGGGTTGATCCCGACCGGCCTCGAAGTGACGTCGGAGCAGTCGGTGAGCCGCATCGATCCCAACCAGACCGCGTCGTGACGTATGAGAGTGGGGAGCCACTGAAGATGTGGAACGAGAAAGTGTCACATACTGCAAATGCCGAATGAAACCGAAACCCCTACACCCTGCCATCCCTATGAAATCAGCCGAACGTCAGAGTGAAGCACGAAGATTAACAAGCGGGCTGAAGGGGAAGGCTGACATGAGAGTCTGGCGCCACCGACCAAAGGAAGTGGGAATTCTTTTTACGGATGGCACGAGATTGTTCATTGACCACGATAAGAAGGGATTGGAAACTTCAGTTACTTGCTGACGAGCTGCAAGAAAGCGAACTCTTCAGGTCTGGCCTAGGAGTGGGCAATCCCCGATCCCCGACCGGCCTCCGTTCACGCGCGGTGGTTCCGCGCAAGGAAGCCTCGGCAACCGCCGGCCAGATTGAAGTCCCCGCAAAATACGAGGTCCTGAAAGAAGGGGAAAAATAGGTGGAGGCGCATCCTTCGCTGATAAAGCTGTTCAAGAATCAGAAGGCCTGGGAGGCCTGGCTGAAGAAGAACGAATCTGCCTCAAGCGGGATCTGGCTCAGGCTCGGGAAGAAGTCCGCCTCGCTGAAAACCGTTACGTACCAGGAAGCCGTGGAAGTCGCGCTCTGCTACGGTTGGATTGATGGGCAGTCGAAGGGGTTCGACGATGAATCCTGGCTGCAAAGATTCTCGCCGCGCGGTCCGAAGAGCATCTGGTCGAAGATCAACCGGTCCAAGGCTCTTGTGCTCATCAAGAGCGGGCGAATGCGCCCCGGGGGTCTTGCGGCGATCGAAACGGCGAAGAAAAATGGGCGGTGGAAGGGGGCGTACGACTCGCACAGAACGGCAACGCCTCCTGCGGATTTACAGAAGGCGCTAAACAAAAACCCCGGGGCAAAATCTTTCTTTACTTCGCTGGATAGTGAGAACAGATACGCGGTTCTCTTCAGGATTCAGACTGCGAAGAAAGCAGATACCCGAAAGAAAAAGATCGAGAAGCTCGTCGAAATGCTTGCGAAGCACGAGAAACTACACCCCTAGGGGCGATCAATGCCTACTGGAGGTCTTTTCCCTTCGAGAGCATAATGAGTGAATGAACACCGTCGTACGTAAGCGTCAGGCTGCACACCCCCGCCTCATCCGCCTTCTCAAACGACCAGGAATACACTCCCAGTCCCTGCGCCTTCCTGGAAAATAGTGAGGCCTGATAATCGCTACCAGGCCCCATTAGAATCGATCTGTGTATGACGACGAATCGGTCAGTTCAGTCGCGCCCTCTGAATGAACATCGTGAGCGCAATCGACCGCACGTCCTCATTCTGCCAGGGAATCGTGTTCACCTCTTTCGTGATCTCGACCGCCTCGGCCACGCACGCCTTCATCAGCGCCTTGAAATCGTCGGAGTGACCGTTCCCGTTTGAAGGCGGAATCGCCTGTTTCGAGATAACCTCGAACTCGACCTTGGCCATGACCTTCCGCCCATTCTGAACTGCCTTCTTCCGAATGAGGAACTGATCTCCCGTCCGGATGCCGCTCTCCAGAATCTGCTGATGAACGTCAGGCGTGGCAAAGAATGACTTCCCTTCGCCGTCCTGCTCGACGCTGTACAGGTAGTAAGCGCCATAAGAGTTTGTCCTCTCATAGCACTTATCCTTGGTGAGGATCAGCTTGGCCTCTGAGTTCAGAGCCAGCTCAACCTTCTGTTTGTTACCGTTCCCGGTGTCCTGGAAGACCTGGCATTAGTCTGACCGCCAATGATGCGAGCATATCGATGATGTCTTTTGACCGTTCTAGAATTCCTTGCGGATGAAACGGATGTTTCTTATATTGAAAACAACGTCTTGGGGGCTTCTAACAGTGCTTCTAACACCTTTTGAGGCTTCAGAAAGCGCCTGAGGGCTGAAAAGCGGCAGAATCAGAGGAAATTCACAAGGGGTGGTAGCTCAGTTTGGTTAGAGCGCCTGCCTGTCACGCAGGAGGTCGCGGGTTCGACTCCCGTCCGCCCCGCCAGTTTTGAAGGTTTTTCCCTCCCCCAACCGCGGGTAGTTACACAAGTGGTTACCATTTGCCTCATGAAAGTGAGGCATTTGTGTTTCTATCCAAAGCTCCGTCCGGCATCTACTACCTCTGGTACAAAGACGACCGCGGCCGTAGACAGAAGGTATCTACGCGGTCAAAGCACAAAACCGACGCCCTGAAGTTCGTCCAGACCTTCAAGGCCGACCAAGAGGAGAAAATCCAGCCCAAGACACTCTCGGCCTTCACGGGAGAGTTCCTCACCTATGCCAAGGCGACATTCTCCCCCGGCACGGTCGACCTCTACCGCCGGTCGCTCCGATATTTCCTTCAGATTACGGGCGATAGACCCCTTCCGAAGTTGACGCCGAAAGAGTTCGACGACTACAAAGTTCACCGGCTCGCGACCGTCAAGGCCGTGTCTGCAAACATAGAGCTACGGGCACTCAAGGCGGCGATGAATACGGCGGTGCGCTGGCATCTGATTGAAGCAAATCCTTGCACAGAAGTTCAACAGGTAGGTGTCCCGGAAACGCCGCCCGTCTACTTCACCAAAGACGGGTTTCAGAGGCTCATATCGGTAATACGGGAAGGCTGGCTGAGGGAAATGGTCGTCCTTGCCGTCCTTACGGGAATGAGGCGGAGTGAACTCCTCAACCTCAAGTGGCAACATATCGATATGGAAAGGCGGCTGATCCAGATCTATAGCGACTCGACGTTCAAGACGAAGCAGGGGAAAAGGCGGGTCATTCCACTGAACGACACCGCCACCTATCTCCTCAAATCGCGACAAGGCAAAAGCCCCTCGGAATACGTCTTTACCATTTCCGACCATCCCATCAGGAAAGATCACGTCACCCGCAAGTTCAAAAGCTACGTCAGGGCGGCCAAGCTCAAGGACGTTCGGCTTCACTTCCACTCGACAAGGCATACTTTTGCGAGTTGGCTTGTTCAGGACGGGGCGAGCCTCTACGAAGTCCAGAAGCTCCTCGGACATTCCTCCTCCCGCGTCACCGAAGTCTACTCCCACCTACAGAGCACCAAGATGCATGACGTGGTCAACAGCATCAAGATTCCGAAGCCCCTCGGAAAAGGGGAGAGCGGGGGTGACACCGGGCAGAACACGATGGCCTCGCAGGTCTCATTTATTCAGATGACGATGAGGGAGGTTTCTTCGCCGTCCGCTGGCGGCAGAAACAAGCAGAAGGTGGTAGCTTTGAGGCTCTTCACTGCAACGTCTCCGAGAACGGATAGCAGTGAGACGCCTTTAACCCCCGACTCGACAAACAATCGGAACTGACGATGCCAAAACCCAAAATGACACAATCACAGGTACCGAGCATAGTAGCACCGTTGAAACACATCGACGTGGAAAAACTGGTCAACAAACGTGAGGAGTCAGTATTCGTCCGGCTTGAACTCTTCGAGGATTCGCCGCTTGAAGGCGATCCCATCTGCGACGGGTTGTACGCACTCCGAACCGACGGCAAGTGGATCGATTTCTCGAAATTCCGGTCTTCACCGGACGTGAGAGGTGCATCCCCGGAACCGGTCACGCCAGAGGAAGCCTTGGCCCTGTTGAGCGCAATCGCGAAAGACGTTCCCTTGTTCAAATCGAAACTTGAGTCGGTTTTTAAGGAGGATTTTCTTTAATAGAGCATGTTGCACTTTAGGTGCAATCCGAGGGCCTGATTCTGTAGGAACCTGAAAATGAACATGATCGAAGATAACGCAATAAGCACTCTCGAAGTTTCTCCGGAGGGGGTTATTCAGCAGGCACCCTACAAGGCAAAAGTTATGCGCATTACCATTCGGCGCACTGAGGGGCAACCTTCCACGGTTGATGAACCGAGGGCCGAGGGAGGCTACATCGAGCAGACGATTAACTCTTTTGCCGAGGCGGATTCGTTGATCCGTCAGATGGCAACAACGGCTCCAGAGGAAGGCGCGCGTTACGACAAAGCCGATTTCTTGGTCATGTGGGACAGCGGGCATGTCTATGAAGGCCGGTTCGACATGAGGCGGCACGACACAATCTATCGGAATCACCTCCAGAGACAAATCAAGGGATTCCTCAGATACTTGGCGGGCGAATACCGACCGGCCGACATGACGCTGGAGGAATATGCCGAGGTTGTGGCAAGCCGCCCGGAAGAGCAAAAGCAAGCGTTGGACATGCTTGACACACTCGACCTCTCATGAGGAGAACCACGAAATCACGGAATACCGCCTCAAGTCAATCCATCAGAAGAAGGGCCAGAACCGCATGAGCATAAACATCGGGGAAAGGTTACGTAGGCTCGAAAAACTCACTCCGGAAGAATGGGAAAAGCTGAGGGACAAGATCGACGCGGACACTGATAGGGAGACGGAGGAGGAGAGCAAGAAAGTGCTGAGGCAGTATGCCAAGCTCCGAAACCGTCCGACCCAAAACGAATAGGGTTCGGCTGGTCGATCCTTGCGACCCTCTCCCTCAAGTCGCAGGGCTATCTCTCCGGGGGAGCGAGCATCGCGTTTCCCTCCAGCACACAACACTCCATATTCGGCGTTCTCTCGGCATGATTAAGCGTTTTGAATTTGGCGGCATGAATGGCGGTAAGCCGCGCACTCGTATCCTCCGGTACCGTGATAAGGGCGGCTCGAACGACTTTTACGACAATACAAACAGGACAATTGACAACAATATCGTCGGTTGTGGGCGGCTGTGACGGGTGCCCTTGACTGTCCGGGTCGTGGGTGATAACTTCCATCACTGTTCCTTGAGCTTCGGCGCTGTATTTAGACGGCGGCCGGTTTTTCCCCCTGTACACACCCCGCCACTTTGAAGGCCTCTAAGGGCCAATTCCCTACTTGCACGAGTCAATTGGTTGCCCGACGTCGCAGGAACTCATTTTGAGCCCACCATGAACATCAAAATCCATCCCGATGCTGAGGCAAACTTCAATTCAAAATCAGAAGAATTGCTCCTTTTAATAGCTCCGCACGTTGGAGAAGAACCTCGGGACACTTTTCCGTCCGAGATATTCATCAAACATACGATCACTGAGAAGGAACTCATAGGCAGAATGGCTCATTCCCTTGTGGACTTCAAGGGAAACGAGGTGGCAAGGTTCTTTGAATATAAGGGTAAGTCGGTCGGGCTGAAGAATGATGCGTACAAAGCATACTCCAAGTTATGCGAAGCCATCCAAAGGACTTCGAGTCTCTCGGATACCGTTAGCCTGACAACCGTTAAGAAGATTGTCTTCGAGTGGTTGCAGGGCCGTTACGAGGGCAGTATTAATGCGTCTCTCCTATCCTTTGCCATCCCACAAATTGAATCCAAAATTCAGCCCTTGGAGATTCTGATCCCTATTTATTCCTTGATGATCCAATCGGGATTTTCCGTTGGAAGGGTCAAATTTCAACCAATAACAGGAGCGTTGATTGACGAATGGCAATCCAAAATGGTTGTTGGCCGTTCAGAGGAACAGAAAGCGCGTATGACGGAGTACGTACAACATGAGCGCATAAAGATTCAGGGTTTGGCCGCGGGGATTCTGACAATTACGGCCGAAAAGGAAAGAGCTGGCCAGATCGCTCTCGAAGAGGTGGAGCGTATGCTGAATCTACTGCGCTTCTGGGAACCCGTGAATCTTCACCCCGCGCTTATTTCTCATTGTGCCATACTTGGCAAACAGAACCAACAGACCACGAATTACTACGTATTTGAGAACAGCATTTTGAGTAGTTCAACAGCTTCAATTTTCGACAAGGGGTACCGACCGTGGAAGATAGATAATGGATTCATCGGAGTCATTCAGCAAGATGGCTTGTCGGTTATAAATGATATTCTATCAAATGACAAAAGGACAATACTCCAAAGGACAATCATTGATACTCTTCAACTATACTCCAAGTGCGGACTATCGGTCGATTACTCCGACAAACTCCTTTATCTCTTGGTCACGTTAGAATCGCTTCTCCTGAAAGGCAGTTCTGAACCCATTCAGCAAAATGTTGGCGAACGAATGGCCTTTGCGCTGTCCCCGAATCGCTTGGTGAGGATGAAGATTGTAAGCAATTTCAAGCAGGTCTATGACCTTCGATCCAAATTTCTTCATCATGGAAATGACGTTGAAAGCGTGCATGTTGATGCATTGCAGGAGTTTATGTTGAACGTATGGAATTGTCTTAGGTTGGTGATTCATTCACATAATAAATTTCAGACCCGCGAACAACTGATAGAGGCAATTGACAATGTGAAGTTTGCCTAATGAGGAGAATTAAGATGGTGAAAACGGTTTTTCCTTTTGGCAAGCCGCTTCGGATCGTGCGGCAAGAGGATCGCAGTCCCAAACGTGTATTTGTTCTTGGCGTTTATGCAAGCGCCGTTCATGCCCGGTGGGTGACCCCGCTTGGCAAAGTCATGGTGAAGGCGCTCGCGGTTGCAAGTGAACCATGTATATTCTGGAACGGCGATGATGCCGCCGAGATAATCTCGAAGATCAAGGTTCCCAAATCAGCGGGCAGATTGGAGTCTGACAATCTCCCGTTTAACGGGCCTTCAGGGAGAGCGCTGGACGAGTGTATCCTCAAGCCCCTTGGCCTCAACCGTAGGGACGCTTGGCTTTCAGACCTTGTGCCCCACAGTTGCCTCAATTCGGGTCAAGAAAAAGCCATAAAGGCGAAGTACGAACCTGCGGCCAAGAAATATCGGCTCCCAAGGGCGACAATCGAACCTGTGCCCGATCCGCTGGTAGATGATGCGAGACGCCTCGAAATTCGGGACGAACTGTTCGAATCGAGAGCCGACGTGCTGATCACCCTCGGGGATCAACCCCTCAGATGGTTCACAGCGCCTCATGCAAAAACAAAGGCCCGGCTGGCAGGTTTTGGAAAATCAGAAGATGCTTACGGCAGACTTTATCCGATCGACATTGACGGACATCGGTTTCAATTAATGCCGATTGCCCACCCACGACAAATCCGACAACTCGGCCACTCGGATAGCGAGTGGGCGAGAATCCACAGACATTGGGTTGAGTACAAAGCTCCCCACCTTTTGTAGGAGCCACGAACACGAGCGCGGCGAAATAATTCGGCGGTGCAAGGCTTGCTTGAACGTTACTTGAGGTTGGCGATATGACGAGTCAACAATTGCATGAATTTGGAACCAGCATCATACACGAAGTCCATTCACTTTGGGAACAAAAAAAGAAATTGTATCCATCCGGATATGAAGTGTTCTATGGCCCGCTGAGATTCAGGCCCACCCTGTTCTTGGTTGGGGTAAACCCCGGTGGTGGCAAGGAATCCGCGAGGCTCGGAATGGAAAAGCTCGCCCCCGAAGATAGTGATATGGAATACATAACCTCTACGGGGAAAGACGGGTACCCGCTCGCGCAGCGCACTTGCCCAATCTTTCAGCACATCGGCTACCTCGAAACGCTGGCAAAGTCTGTCAAAACCAACCTGAACTTCTTTCGCAGCAAGCAAGATTCTCTGCTCCCGAAGGAAGATGCTTTGTTTTGCCGAGCGCACGTGATCCGAATCATTGAAATGCTCCAACCCGGCGCATTGTTCTGTGAGGGCGTAACTGTTTTTGATGAAATGCGCGGGACTCTCTATGCAAAACACAAACTGAGGTCATGCCAAGAATACAGTAGAGAAGGCCGCAGAAAATATGTATCCATGATCTGCGATGAGCCTGCCTTGCCACGACTCTTGATAGGCATTTGCCATCTATCGCCGACATATAGGAGACCCACCTCGGAGGACTGTGCGAAGATTGGGGAACACCTGAAAATAGACCTCGACACGATTCTTGGTCGTCCCCGCTAAGGAACTCCATAGAAACCAAGCGTTCCCGCCGTGGTGGAATCTGTGGCGACACAGGGATCGGTTCTTGTTCGGTAGGGCCTATTATCGTAGGAGCCGTCAATGATGGTAAATGGGTTGCCCGCTGGAGACACTGATCGCAGAATTGGAGAGACTTAACGGCACAATCTCGTGACGGCAGTCACCCACCCTTGAATGTCTGCATGTAATACCGTAAGGTATATCATGTTCATTTAGGATCGGCGCTATCGTTCGATGGCGGCCGATTTTTTTGTTTTTGTCCAGACGGACCAAAGAGGCAAGTAGTGGAATAGAATCGCCGTTAATCCTTCACATTCAAAGCGGTAAGGCATACCTTTCAAGCCCACCGCAGCATTTGTTGCGGTAGTATTGGTGAACCAAATTGATTTTGAGAGAACGCAAGTATGTTCGACGGAAAGACCCGAAGAGAAGTAGAAAACGCTATTGACGAGCTCGTGAAGACCGTGGGTGTGAGAATGGACGTACCTCTCTATGGACTTACGTCTCTGCTCCGATCGTGGCAAACTCAAAAATGCGTTGGTGAAATCGCGAGACTCCTCGGGCTTCCGATCCGAATCGAACTCGCATATTTCGGAGGGCAGAACGACCCACTCCGTACAAGCGCACGAGCCAGCGGAACGGGCCGAGTGGCAGCTCAGGTTGAAGTCCCTCCCAATCTCCCCCTGTATGGCTCGGCTGCGTTCAACGGTCTTCCTATCAAGGTGTATGTAAGTGCAAATTGTCACAACCATCCAGAATCATTCGTAGCGATCATGGCGCATGAGCTTTCTCACGTGATTTTGGCCGCCCTGAAGTCCCCTCGGAGGGATAGCGAATGGTACACCGACCTCGTGCCAATAATACTGGGATTTCGCGAGGCCGTCCTCAAAGGGAGGGTAGTAACTGAAAAAATCCGAAACTTCAGCTCTACAACGATTCACACAACTCGCTATGGGTATTTGAGTGATCGTCAATTTAGCTACGCTTATGATTACGCTGCAAGGTGCATCGATCCACGTGTTCGTGAGCGTAGTAACGCACTACGGATGGTCGGGCGGATTAAGGAATTAATGAGAAAAGGAACATCGTCCGTAACCATCTATAGAAACGACTTAGCACAATTAGACTTACGTACGCCCAAACGGATGAATCTTCAAGACGCTGAGAAGATTGTCCGACTCCATGATCGAGATTACAGCATTGAGTGGGAAAACCGACTCAAAAGTGCCGTTGCAGACCTAACACTTATTGAGTCGTTGGTGGAGGGATTGATTTCATTCGGCAATGCGCCAAGTGATCAGCTTAATGAGTACACCGCCGTCCTCGATGCAATGGCTCGTCGGGTTGGAATTGTCATAAACGAAATTGCCGAAACAAATAAGATTCTGGAACACTATGTTGGGATAATGTACAGACTCCGTCGGGCATTGGCGGGAGAGGACACGGGGAGTCCGAGTAGCTCTGATACGTCAGGGCCACGTTTGCGAGGGGAGTGGAGCGAAAGGCGTTCGTGAGTTTAGTACGGAGATTTGTCTTCTTCCGTAAGCATTGAATTGCAATTTTGGAATTGTCAAAAGGCAACCTGACGGTTTGTTCGGCGGTTGCTTTTGACCGCAGGTTAGAGGATTCGGTATCATTAACCCCGTTATCATACGTCACCGGGAGGAACACAATAAATGAGCCGTCTCGAAGAACGCGCCATGAACACCTTGTCTCAATTGGTAGAGCACGTTTGCAAACATAGCAACGGCGCACTCAAAGGACTGACATATCAAGAACTTGCGGCCCGAACCGGGTGGCGAACGGAAAGTGGAGAGGGGTATGGACGGGGAATGGGGCCGGTGCTCAGCAAAATGGGGCGGATATTGCGCGCCCTCCATGGCTCTTGGGGAGAACAGATTCCGTATATCGAAAGCCTCGTCGTTAGCAAGACTGGGACAAATGCTGGTCTTCCCGGCGAGGGGATGAATGAGTTCTGGGTCGACTACGATCGGCTTACGAAAGCCGAAAAGCAAGAAAAGGTACGGATAGAGTATCAAAATATAGCCGGATTCGGGAGTCGTTGGAACGACGTGCTTTCGCAGTTGGGTCTCCCAAGAGTGGATGCGACAGGGTGGCGAACCCCCGGGGAACATGTAGTTGGGCGTTTCTTCACTAAGGACGAGCAAGAGCTTGAAGAGCTATTCCCCCCAAACAAGAAGAAATTTCGCGAGGGGCGCCAGATGATGGTTGCACACTTACAAAAGGAGCGAAACGAAGCGCTTATCAAGCAGGTGAAGGCGGGACGCCCATGGGTGTGCGAGGTATGCAGTCTGGACTTCGGGGCAAAGTACGGCATTCGCTACGTGGAGGCCCACCACAAGGAGCCACTCCAAAAGGCAACAAGCGAACGGCACTCGACAGTTGACGATATTGTTCTCGTTTGCCCGAACTGTCACCGCGCAGTGCACAAGTACATGGCACTAAACGACAAGGAACTCTTCGGCCAGATCAAAGCCACGATTAAGAAGAGGATGGCTGACGCCCTAAAAACAGCCTAAACGGAGAATATGAGAATACCTGAATCTGTGTTTCCATTTGGCGAGCCGCTTCGGATCGTTCGGCAGGAAGATCGTAGTCCCAAACGAATATTTGTCCTTGGCGTCTATGCCAGCGCTGTTCACGCTCGATGGGTCAACCCCCTTGGCAAAGTCTTTGTGAAGGCCCTCGCTGTTGCAAGTGAACCATGTATATTCTGGAATGGCGAAGATGCCGCCGCAATAATCTCGAAGATCAAGGTTCCCGAACCAGCAGGCAGATTGGAGTCTGCCGATCTCTCTTTTAACGGGCCTTCAGGGAGAGCGCTGGACGAGGACGTTCTGAAGCCCCTCGGCTTGACTCGGAGCGACGCTTGGCTTTCAGACCTTGTGCCCCACAGTTGCTTCAATTCTGGCCAACAAAAGGCAGTACGAACAAAGTACACACCTATGGCCAAGAAATTTGGACTCCCTATCTCGACAATCGAACCTGTGCCCAAGGTTCTGGCCGACGATGGGAGGCGCCGCGACATTCTGGATGAGCTACTCGAAGCGGGGAGCGACCTACTGATCACCCTCGGTGACCAGCCACTCAAATGGTTCACATCGCCACTTGCAAAGACTCAGAATCGATTAACAGAGTTTGGGAAATCGGACGATACTTACGGCAGACTTCATTCAATCGAAATTGACGGACATCGGTTTCAATTGCTACCGATTGCTCATCCCCGACAAATGCGACGGCTCGGCCCTTCGGATAGTGAATGGGCGAGAATCTACAGACATTGGGCAGAGCACGTGGCCCCAACACTCTTGTAAGAAATTCAGTCGTTTGATTGTGGGTTGGAACCCCTTTCGACCTAATCATTACCGCCGCGGTGATCGACCGGGTCGATGCGTTCAACGGGCGGCTCCGGTTAGCCGACATCCAGATACATTTCGCGGTGTCGAAGCGGTGCCAGCACCTTGTTCAGGACTTGGAAAAGGTGACGCTGGAGGACTTGAAGAAGGAGCGGGATACCAAAGAGATTACCCACGCGAGCGACGGGGTAGGCTACATGATCGAGTACGAGAGCAACCGGCCGTCAATGAGGGTGCAGAGGCTGTCGTGATGCTTATTGATCCGGAACTCGATTCCCGGGCCGCATATCCCGCAGGACGTGACCCGGGGTATACGAAGGCCAACCTCTAATCCCCGGCTCGTCCTAACCGATCCTGACGCGAATAGCGGCCACTGTAGCGCGAAGCCGGGGACGACATAAATGTCGTGTGGTTTTTAAGTCCCCAAACACCAGTTAGGCCTTTGGAACGGTTATATTGTAATCGCGGCAGATGAGGTTCACCAGTGTCTCAACTTTTGACACGTAGAGGACTTTTTTACGTCTGTCCCACGCACGCTGGATACCTACCAAGGAGTATTGCGGAGCATCTGAATCCTCAGATTCCTTGTCGAGGTACCATACTCCCGCTCCGCTGAATCCCCTCGGATCGGGGTCATGGATCTTCAATCCGTTCCGGTTGGTGAACTCGCCCTTGTGTTGCGGGCCAAACGGGATTAAAAGACTGGTTGCGGGGTCAAGACTCTCGGCGAATCCGTCTGGCCATTGGTCGGGGGGGAAGATGGGGACTCGGAGGAGAGTGACCGAATACTCTACTCGATCTGGGTGTTGTTTGGCGCCAAAATTCGGAAACCCGCTGATTGCAAACACGGGTTCCCTCCAAGCCGCTTTGACCGTTTTGCCGACAGAAACAGGGTATTCCGAGTTCTTCTCTCCTCTAAGGAAAAGAACTTCCGAGGGCTTAAGTTCCACATATCCTACATCACGGTCTTGATCTATTCCCTTGCGTAGTACCGTGAACGGGGTTTGGGGAAGGTGAAGACCCAAGCTAATGTTGACTTCTCCGTCAATTACATGCGCCGCAGAGAAGACAAAATCACGGCCTGCGAGCTTGATGAGGACACCAGAACCCACCGTCTTCGACTTGGGCGCGGTGATGAAAACGGTATGAGATATGATTCTCTTTTCAGCGTTTGATTCCCGGATTACAGTCATTGCCCACCGTTGATTGAATTGCGCCGAAGCACCGAGCGGTCGTCTATCGAATCTCAGGCTTAACCTTCCGAGGCGGGAGTATGTTGATTTTTGATCGCTATCAGAACCTCCCCGATCTTGGTAAGAGCTTCGGTGGTTTCGGAGATTTCGTCGGCAACAGACTTGGGCCGCATAAACGATTTATCGTAGATACGCAGGTCGATGGTCGTTTTCTCTCTGATTTGCTTTCCTCCAAAGGAATACGAGGCCGTTATACCAAAGACGGTCGGCGTCTCAGGGTGATTCTCCATCCCCCCCTGTATGGCAACGGTTGGAATCAACGCGAACGCAAGCTCGCATCCGGGCGGAAACGAATCTACGGTATCGGCGAACGCGCGGTTCGACCTAAGATTCTGATCTTTTAGCCGGAGTTGCCAGAAATCCTTGTCTGGCTCAAGATGAAGGGCTTCGGCGCTTGTCTTGCCGGTGTTTACGATGGAAAGGTGAATGAGTCCATGTCGTCCAAGCGAATGGGTTACCGTAATGTAGGGCCGGTAAAAGGACTCGGATTGCTCCTTTATTGCCGTAACCGCCTTCATGTTGGTGCGCAGAATCAGAAAGGTAAGACCCACATATATCGCCGTGATGCAGACAAGCAAAACGTTGGCATTTGAAGTTAGCCACTCCATGGGACAATCCTTTCGGGAACGGGACAGATTTGTAATCCTACCTCACCAAGAGCCCTCAGGCACATCAATCTCAATCTCGACCGCATCCTCACGCATGAGCATGTTGTTACGCATTACCAAGTTGGACGCCCCACCCTCGATACGGATTGCACTTCCTGTTGAGCCGATAAGGCTCCTATAGTAACCCTCAACAGCGTCCCTGAAGGCAGAGTAGTTCATGAGGCCGCCATACCCATTCGGACTATCGACTTCGATTCCGCCAGTTTCGTATTTGTCCCCAGCCACCTGTTTGATGAAAACAGAGAGACCGTCGTACCGCTTGTTGGGGGACTGCACAGAGTAGAGGACTCGGGATTGCATGAACTCGTCGGGAGTGCCGATGTCTTGCTCGTTCTGACGGCACCCATGAAAGAGAATTGTGACTTTTACCATAGTCTTACCTCCATGATTGGCACTCTCCACACCCCAAAGGCCCGCATATCATCAGGCCTTTTTTGATCCCTTCGGCTTCCCCGGCCCCAATCGCGCGGCCCGGCCCGGAAGTCGTTGGGCTTCAGCACCTTCCTCGTGATCGACCGGAAGGATTGACGCAAGGTCGTCCTCTATGTCCACCCCGTATGTTGTCGCGATACTCGCAAGATAGACGCCAAAAACCCCCCGGAGTTCCCCGAGTGCCGAAATAAAGGCCCAACTTGCGTAGTGCCCGTCATGAGCACCAAACCGCACAATCTCTCCGTCACGTTCTCCGACAGCATCAAGGAACTTGCGGGAAGCGGATCGCATTGCCCGAAGGGAGTCAACAAGTTGACTCTCGGCGGGACCTGTAGATATTTCATCCGTAAGAAAATGTCGAATCTCCACGACCGACCGCACACAATGGTGCGGGGACTCGATCTCGGATGGATTGTAGAGCACACGTCTGTCTTCCAAAAACGTGATGATTCTGTGGGCCTTTTTAACCTCAGGTTCGGGTGGGTTCCATGAGACTCCGAAAATCGGGACGCTGAATCCTGTAAGCCTACCAACTATCTCCTTGAATTTCATGACAGCGGCCTCCTATCCTAAACAGCCCGTTTCTGTTAGCTCGACGATCCAGCATCTTTCCCACCTCCTTCGAACGGAAAACAGCGGTTGCCCCATTGACTTTGGAGATAATTATCACTTTAAGAACGGTTTTAGAATCGTCTGAACAATCTCGACGAAGGGATGCCAGCCAACGACGATTCCCACAAAGTCGGCCGCAAATGCGATAAGCCCAAGGATGCCAGACATTATTAGAAAGGGTCTTTTTTGTGTCCATCCATCATCTCGATTCTGTTTAGCCAAACCGAACCAGAAAAGAACCGATCCCGGCAAGAGTAGTAACGATTGAACCCCAGCTTGGAAGAGCCGCAAAGGGTTATGAAGGCCCGATCTGAGGGCCTTCTCTGCCGTGTCGAGCACACCAAGGTTGCGAATTAGCATTTCCTCAAGAGTATCTGCAAGTTCAGCCGCGTTGGTCAAGGCAATCCGATTGATTTCAGTCAGTGGATCATTGAGGCGTCGGTGGAGTTCTGGAAGCAAATTCAGGAGGGCGGCAGTCTTGCCAAGCATGATATTCTGCCCAGCAGGCTTGTAATGACTGAACATGCCCAGCGAGCCGAGTTCTTGTTGCATCCGCACTGAATGAAAGGTCAGATCGCCGTAGGCGTCGAAATCTCGGCCCTGACTCGCGACGTATTTTCCGAGCTTCTGTCGATAATTCTGGCAGAATGTAACTCGCTCTCGAAGGCCCTTAAGTTGAAATCGAAGCCTGAGCCATCCGATTCCTGTTACGGCCACAAGCGCGAGCACGAAGTAGACGCGAGTCAAGATTTCCAAGATCGCTCCGTGATGTCGACGACTTACCTGCTCGAACGCGTGCCCAAAAATAGCACTTTCGATGTTTCCAACACGCCTTTCAACACAAAGATAGCCCAGAGCAAATCCAATTACAAACCCCAGCACGCATCTGAAGGATGGCGAAGATCGGAGTCGAGTGGGAGTACTTTGATTCCCCCCGAAGAAATGCGTATGTTTCGCGTGGTCGGCCCCGGTGCTCGGCGACAAATCGAGGCGACCGGACGGACAAGTATTGCAATGGCGGATGAGATGGCATCATGGACGTAACAAATAGGTTTGGATGCCAAAACGTCTGAAGAACGGGACTCGATATGACGTCCATGAATCGTTGGAAACCATCTCAGGCACGTTTGAATTAGGAATCTGACCGAAATGCCAACCCTGAATTGGATCGGAAAGGAGACCGTGGTAAGTCATCATTTACACGTCCCTTTTCATCTACTCAAAGACATTCCCGAACTCGCCTGCGGTGACGCTGGGAATGGCAATCTCATCGTGAACGGTGACAATCTCGTAGCGCTCAAGGCCTTGCTCGCGTACTATGCTGGTCAGGTAAAGTGCATCTACATCGATCCGCCCTACAACACGGGAAACGAGGGGTGGGCATACAACGACAATGTTAACAGCCCAATAATTCGTGAGTGGCTCGGCAAAGTCATCGGCAAGGAAGGCGAGACTCTCGACCGCCACGACCGTTGGCTATGTATGATGTACCCACGCCTTGCATTGCTCCGCCAGTTGCTTCGCGAAGATGGGGCAATATTTATAAGCATTGATGATAACGAGTTTCAGTCTCTTAGATACGTCATGGATGAGATTTTTGGAGAACAGAATTTCATTGCGACGGTCATCTGGCAAAAAATGGACAGCCCGAAAAACACTGCTATCCATCTGAGCGAAGACCACGATTACATTGTCATTTATGCGAAGAAGGCTGACGTCTGGCGACCCAACAAGTTAGCAAGAACGGAGGCAATGGTTGCGCGTTACAAGAATCCCGATAATGATCCTCGGGGTGTGTGGCTACTTAGCGACCTTGCGGCCCGTAATTTCTATAGTCAGGGGCGATACCCAATCACGACGCGTAAGGGTCGCATTATTGACGGCCCTCCCGCTGGTAGCTATTGGCGCGTCAGCAAGGACAAATTCGATGAACTCGAACGTGATGGGAGAATATGGTGGGGCAAATTGGGCGACAACCGGCCGGGCATAAAACGATTTTTGTCTGAAGTACAAGCCGGTGTCGTGCCACAGACCTTGTGGCAGTGGAAGGACGTTGGCAGTACACGAAACGCTAAACAAGAATTGAGTCAGTTAATGGCGGCGGCGGCTTCTCAGGATTTGTTTATTACACCCAAGCCAACCCGGCTCATCGAACGGATTCTGCAAATATCGACTTACCCCGGCGATCTCGTGCTTGACTCCTTCGCCGGTTCAGGTACGACGGGACACGCTGTTTTGAACCTCAATGCCAATTCACCTGCTGATCCCCCCCGGCGGTTCATCCTCGTGGAAATCGATAAGATTATCTCCAATGAGTTGACTGCACTTCGACTAAGGCGTGTAATTGCCGGATACGAGAGCACAAAGGCTATCAGTGTAAATGGTATCGGGGGGAGCTTTCGCTTTTGCGAACTGGGTGACCCTTTGTTTGATGAAGAGGGGAAGATTCGGGAAAAGGTAAGATTCTCCGATCTGGCTCGGCATGTCTATTTCACCGAGACCGGTGAACCGTTACCACGGGAACGAGTCCCGAAGTCACCGTTCCTCGGCGAATGTCGAGGCGTGGCAATCTACTTACTTTATAACGGGATACTTAATGACAAAAGTTCGACGGGAGGGAATGTCCTTACGCGACAAATCCTCGCTAAACTTCCACCATACCAAGGCCAGCGAGTAATATATTGCGCTGGTTGCCTATTGGGGCGAGATCGTTTGCAGATCGAGCGAATTGTCGTAAGGCAAATCCCATATGAAATCAAGGTGTCATGATTACCTTAAAAGCATATCAAACGCGAGTGCTCGATTCGCTGGCCACCTTCTTCCGCCAATGCTCCAAAGACGGTAGGCCAGAGGGGGCGTTTCAGGCAGTGCAGATTCGCAACAACCGAGCACCTTCGCCCTATATATCTGTCCAAGCCGTGGGGCTTGCAGGGGGGATGCCTTATTTGTGTGTCCGCGTTCCTACCGGCGGTGGGAAGACTCTGATCGCTTGTTATGCGGCTGGTCTTGCGATGGACGAACTGCTCCACGCAGAGCGCGCCGTTATCCTCTGGCTCGTCCCGAGCAACACGATTCTCAGCCAGACCGCCGACGCACTACGAGACCCGAGACATGACTACCGCCGCGCCCTCGAACTTGCATGTGGCACAGTAGAAGTCGTGACGATTGAAGAGGCCTTGCATCTCTCCCGGGCCACAGTCGAAAGCCAAACCGTAGTTATCGTCGCAACCATTCAGGCTTTCCGCGTTGAGGACACAACGGGGAGGAAGGTTTACGAACAGAACGGTTCGTTTTCCGAACATCTATTGAACCTTCCTGCTGATAGACTCGTTGACCTGCTACCCGGGGTAGATGGAAAGCCAGTGCCATCGCTCGTAAACATGCTCCGTCTTCGCCGACCCATAGTCATTGTAGACGAAGCGCACAATGCTCGCACCGAATTGAGTTTTTCTACCCTTGGAAGCACTTTGCCTTCCTGTATCGTCGAGTTCACAGCAACTCCAGCGCGGACAAAGCAACCTTCGAATGTCCTACATCACGTGTCCGCCGCCGAGTTGAAAGCCGCAGATATGGTGAAACTACCCCTTCGGGTCATCACGCGCCATCCGAGTCAGCGGGATGAACTTTTGGCCGAAGCGGTTACCTTGCGTGCTGATCTCGAACGATTGGCTGTGGCTGAAGGGCAGGAAACTGGCGAATATCTGCGACCCATTTTACTGTTACAGGCGGAGCGGGTGGATGCGTGTGAACCCCTTCGTGAACGACTGGTGAGAGAGTTCGGCATAAGTAAAGATGAGGTCGTGATTTCTGTGGGAATCCTCGATGAACTGCCAACTGCCGAAGAGATTAAGTCGCAAGATTGTACCGTTCGCTTCATTATAACCGTCCAGAAACTTCGTGAGGGGTGGGATTGCCCGTTCGCCTATGTTCTATGTAGCCTTAAAGAAACGCGATCTGCCACAGCCATCGAACAGATCGTGGGACGGATACTGAGGCTCCCTGACGCCCGGGCGAAACGACACCCTGACCTGAATTGTTCATATGCCTTCTCGGTTTCAGGATCGATTGGAGA
>Ga0182027_10002578_pt1 | contig 29271 bp, 19 predicted proteins | sample 712E1DmetaG_FD_121300 | JGI IMG/M metagenome (GOLD analysis project Ga0182027, IMG submission 121300) | Permafrost microbial communities from Stordalen Mire, Sweden - 712E1D metaG (Illumina Assembly) | ecosystem: Environmental > Terrestrial > Soil > Wetlands > Permafrost | place: Sweden...
AAAATTTCAAAGAGTTTTATTTTAAGAAAAACGTGGTTGTTACTAATCCTCAATATATCATTCATACCGATACCATGAATTATAATACGGTTTCGAAAGTTGTGGATTTTCTTGGTCCGACAATAATTGTCAGCAATGATCATGACTCCGTTTATTGTGAGAAAGGATGGTATAATACCAACAATGATATTTCGTCATTTCGCCAGCATGCATGGTTAAAAGGTAATGGCAGTATCATTAAAGGCGATACCCTTTACTACGAAAAGCACACTGGTCTTGGTAAAGCATTCGGTAATATCGAATCCATTGATACCTCCAATAACATCATTATCAAGGGAAATTATGCAATATATGACCGTGTTAAGCAAACAGCCCTGGTCACTAAAAATGCTTTGATGATCCAGGTAGATAAAAAAGATTCACTTTACCTTCATGCCGATACTATATATTCAGGGATTTTTACTGACACTGTTAAAAGGTCACTTGCGATCAAAGAGAGCAAAAAAGATTCACTTAATCTTCATGCCGGTGCTATTGCAAAAGCTAATGAAAATAAGCCTATTATAGAAGTAAACCAGAAAGGTTCACTTCAGCTTCGCGTCAATTATCCTAAAGATTCCGCTGTTCTTGCAGTAGTTAAAGATTCGTCAAAGTTTGAAACCTTTATTGATACCTTCAAATTTGTAACTGCATATCATCACGTGAAATTTTATCGTTCCGACCTTCAGGGAAAATGCGATTCATTATATTATTCGTTCAAAGATTCAACGCTACGATTTTTTGGCAAGCCCGTGCTTTGGGCTTCAAATGCCCAGCTTAGTGCTGAACATATTAAAATTTTGACCAAGAATCAGAGGATGGACAAAATGGAGTTGACTAATATGTCCTTTGTCATTACCCAGGAGGATTCAATCCGTTTTAATCAAATTAAAGGAAGGAACATGACAGGTTATTTTATTAATAATGAGATGTATAAGATGTTAGTAATAGGTAATGGTCAAACCATATATTTTGGAAAGGATAAGGGTGCATTAATTGGGATTCAAAAATGTGAAAGTTCTGATATTACCCTGTTTTTCAAACAACGAAAACTCGATAAGATTACCTATAAAAATGCGGTATCAGGAGTTTTTCATCCCCCTTTCGAATTATCTGGAAACGATTTGCTGCTTAAAGATTTCGAGTGGTTAGATAAACAGCAACCAAAATCGTGGCGTGATGTTTTTATATGGTCAATGGATAATAAAAAAGGGGTTAAATAACCCCCGTGTTTTTAATATTCGTCTTCATTGAAAAAGAAATCGTCTTTACTCGGATAATCAGGCCAAATGTCCTCTATACTTTCATATATTTCACCTTCGTCTTCAATCTCCTGTAAATTTTCAATCACTTCCATCGGTGCTCCTGACCTGATTGCAAAGTCGATTAACTCTTCTTTGGTAGCCGGCCAGGGAGCGTCCTCTAGTTTTGAGGCGAGTTCTAAAGTCCAATACATAAAGCTAACGTTTTAATAACTAACAACATATATTTTTACAAGGTTGCGTGAAATTATAAATTATTTTTTGATTTTACAACCATGGTTGCCATTGAATTTCTTCTATATTTAAATCTTTGCCCAATTTTCGGGCTAAAATAAAAAGGTAATCGCTTAACCGATTGATATATTTTAGAACATTTTCCGGAACAAATAATTCTTCAGATAAACGGATAATAATCCTTTCGGCCCTGCGGCAAACTGTTCTTGCAATATGACAGTATGCAACCAGGGTATTACCTCCAGGTAATATAAAGGCTTTAAGTATGGGAAGGTCTGTGTTCATAATATCCATTTCTTTTTCAAGCATCTCAATATCTTTATCATCCAATTCAGGAATTTTTACTTTACAATCCTCGCAATCGGTTGCCAAGATCGCTGCGCAGGCCATCAACCGATCTTGTATTTTCAATAGGTCAGCCCTGAATTTTATATTTATCTCCTGGTTCCTGATTAAACCAATATACGACGTTAGCTCGTCAATTGTTCCGTAAGCTTCAATCCGGAGATGGTACTTGGGTACTCTTTTCCCTCCTATCAGAGAGGTTATTCCTTTATCGCCTGTTTTGGTGTAGATTTTCATAAAGTTCATTTTCTATGACAGTTGCATTGCAGAATTGATAATGTGTTCATTTTTGTAATCTGCCTCTACCTTCCCATCTCTCAAACGAACAATACGGTGGGCATGACGTGCAATATCTTCCTCGTGGGTCACAAGTAAGATTGCATTGCCTTTCCGATGGATTTCATCCAAAAGATTCATAATGTCAACGGAAGTTTTAGAGTCGAGGTTGCCGGTAGGTTCATCGGCCAGAATAATACTTGGACTGTTAACCAAAGCCCTTGCAATAGCAACACGTTGACGCTGTCCACCTGATAGTTCGTTGGGTTTATGTAATATACGATCTGATAAGCCAACGCTTTCCAAAACTTCAGAGGCCCGCTCAATGCGTACGTGTTTCGGCAAACCGGCATAAATAAGTGGTAGCATAACATTCTCTAAGGCCGTATACCTGGGTAAAAGATTAAAAGTTTGAAACACAAAGCCAATCTCTTTATTTCTTATTTCTGCAAGCTGGTTGTCTTCAAGTTTACTCACATCAAGTTGGTTCAGAAAATATTGTCCTGAAATGGGCGTATCAAGACATCCTATAATATTCATCATAGTTGATTTGCCCGAGCCCGAAGGTCCCATAATAGCTACATATTCATTCCTAAGAATGGTAAGCGAAACCGAACACAAAGCATTGACAATCACAGAACCAATTCTATAATTCTTTACAATATCCTGGAACCTTATTACTTCATCCATTAAAAAGATTTTTGATAGTATCTAACCTGATTAATTCATAAATTTAATAACCCTCACCCTAATTCCCTCTCCCAAGCGGGAGAGGGACATTGAGTCCGTACAAATCTAGCGCCCCTCTCTTTTAGGAGAGGGGTTGGGGTAAGGTAATTAAAGAAACTTGTAAATTATTCAGGCTAAGATAAAATAAATATTTAAAACTTTCAATTAGGTTAATTATTAATAATACAGCTGCAAGTGTTGTTTATACAACTTTTTATAAAAGAGCACAATGCCAATTTTAAATAAATCCAATGACAGTTTAACGCACTCGTTTCTGCAAATTTCGCACCAAGCTTCAAACATTTCTTCCGACCAGCGGATGTCATCGAATATCATAATTGCATTACCACTGGCGAATGGCAAACTGGTGTAAAAATAATTTAATACAGCCTCCTTCCTGTGGTTCCCGTCAATAAACATCAGGTCGAATTTACCGTTTCCATTTAAAATACATGGCAATACCGTATCAAAATTTCCATGTTCAGCAACAATGTTGGTAATATTCAGACTGTGAAAGTTTTTTTGTGCCAATTGAATTAGTGAGGTACTTCCTTCAATGGTAAAAACCTTTGAAGTCTCATTCCCCGAAGCCAGGTACATTGTTCCCAAACCAAGACAAGTACCAAGCTCAATAACAATTTCAGGTTTTAAAAAGTTTGCAATCCTATAATAGAGATTACCATATTTAGGTGTAGTTGACGAAATATTTGCTATACGGCTTATTTGTCGGTCTATCTTCTGCAACTGTAATTTGGCAGATCCTGCCCCGAAATCATCAACATTCAGAATTTTAGTGTTTTTAAAAAATTCTTTTCTGAGAATCTCAATGTTTTTGATTATCTGATTCTTTGGTAATGTTTTATAAAGCACTTCTGTGGCAAAACTGAACAGAAAAGGTGAATGAATGCCGTGCCCATTCCGATGTGGCCGTCTTAACTTATAACTTAAAAAATCAAAAGCCTTTTTAATATAAAAGAAGTTCATAAATAACTTATTAACTTATTGATTTATTGCTTTTTAAATATCTTTTTTGAACATTTCTCTGCATTTCATACAAAGGATACAAATAGAATCGCAAAGATCGCAAAAGCAATGTAAAAGTAAAATCCCTTTATTAAATTTGGAGCTTGAGGTTTATGTGATGAATCAATTTTTACAGCAAGATATCAAATATCTCAGTGGAGTGGGGCCTAAGCGTGCAGAGCTTCTCAACAAAGAACTTCAGGTCTTCACCATTGAGGATTTGCTCCGGTATTACCCTTACAAATACATCGACCGGTCGAGGATTTACCATATAAACGACATTGATGCTTCGCTTGCATACATTCAATTACGGGGTAAAATTACTGGTTTTAAGCGCGAAGGCAAAAGGCCAAAGGAACGTCTTGTTGCCCGGTTTACAGACAGTACAGGCTTTGTTGATCTAGTTTTTTTCGAAGGGTTGAAGTACATATTAACTAACCTTAAAATAGATACTGAATATATTCTTCTTGGGAAACCTTCGTTGTTTAGCGGGCAAATCAATATTGTTCATCCTGAATTGGAAGAAGCTTCAAAATTCGACCATAGCATTTCTTATTCTTTACAACCCTTATACAACACCAGCGAAAAGCTAAAACGAAATTATATCAGTTCCAAAGTTATTCAGAAATTGATGAATAATTTGTGGCAGGGTATCCAGGGAAAAATTCCTGAAACCCTTTCAACTACGCTTCTACAACAGGCTAAATTAATTTCTTTGCACGATGCCCTTTTCAATATTCACTTCCCGCAAAGTCAATATTTACTGAAGAAGGCGCAATTTCGACTTAAATTCGAAGAGCTTTTTTTTATTCAGCTCGATTTAATCTATCAGAAAAATTCGCGATTAACTCAATTTAACGGGCTTACTTTTAAGACTTCGGGTGAATATCTCAACACCTTTTACAACCATAACCTACCTTTTCCGTTAACCGAAGCCCAGAAACGAGTGCTAAAGGAAATCCGCCGCGATTTAGGATCAGGAAAGCAAATGAATCGAATGCTACAAGGCGATGTTGGCAGTGGCAAAACATTGGTTGCCCTCATGACTATGCTTATGGCTGCAGCTAATGGGTACCAGAGCTGTATTATGGTCCCTACAGAAATTTTGGCTAATCAACACTATAATAATATAGTACAATTATTAAGTGGCATTGATCTTAATATTCAATTACTCACAGGCTCCACGCCTAAATCAGTGCGTAATAAAATTCATCATGGTTTGACTGAGGGTACCTTGCAACTATTGATTGGTACCCATGCCTTGATTGAAGACCAGGTGCAATTTAAAAATTTGGGACTTGTAATTATAGATGAACAACACCGTTTTGGAGTGTCACAACGTGCACGACTATGGCAAAAAAATACTCAGCCACCTCACATTCTTGTAATGACAGCTACTCCAATTCCACGTACCCTTGCCATGACTATTTATGGCGATCTCGATGTATCTGTCATCGACCAATTACCACCAGGCAGGAAACCGATAAAAACCATACATTTTTATGATTCGCAGCGCCTTCTAATGTTTGGATTCCTTAAAAAGCAAATTGATGCAGGACGACAAGCTTACATTGTCTATCCATTAATTAAAGAATCAGAAAACCTTGACTTAAAATTTCTTGAAGATGGTTACGAAGCCTTTGTTCGCGAATTTCCGCCACCTACATATAATATTAGCGCAGTTCACGGCCAATTAAAAAATGATGATAAGAATTTTTCAATGCAGCAATTTGTGTCAGGTAAGGCTCAAATTATGATAGCTACTACTGTCATTGAAGTAGGTGTGGATGTCCCTAATGCCACAGTGATGGTAATTGAAAGCGCCGAAAGGTTTGGCCTTTCACAATTACACCAATTGCGAGGAAGGGTTGGTAGAGGTGCCGAACAATCGCACTGTATTCTGATGACCTCATATAAATTGACAACCGAAGCGCGAAAACGTATTCAAGCCATGGTTGATACCAATGATGGGTTTGAACTTGCCGAACTTGACTTAAAGCTACGTGGTCCTGGTGATTTGGATGGAACTCAACAAAGTGGAGTGGCCTTTGACCTCAAGATTGCTAATATTGTTAAAGACGTACAAATTCTTCAATATGCCCGTGATATGGCAATTCAAGTCCTGGCTGATGATAAGGATTTAAATAAACCTGAGAATCAACCACTAAAAACATATTTCTCAAAAAATAAAAATCGACCTGTTAATTGGGGCATGATTAGTTGACTAATATTTAATTTTTTTGAGCAAATCATTATGTCTGAGAATAATATTTTGAAAATTGTCGCTATATTTTTACCTCTAAATGTTGAATATACAGGGAAAAAATAGTACATTTCACCCTAAACTCAATTCATCATAAACTTTAAAGTTTACTACTATGCTAAGCAACCACATTAAACATTTGCTGAACAAACACAGTAGGGTGATTGTTCCAGACCTCGGAGCCTTTATGCTGAAAGGCGATTTATCGCAATCTATTTACTTCAATGAATTTTTGCGATTTAACGATGGCATTTTGATTGACTATATAGCCGAACAGGAAAAGATTGACAAGGATGAGTCCACCGAAAAAGTAAAAAAATTTGTTGATCAAATCAACCAACATTTATCGACTTCTAAATCCGCTGAGCTCGAAGGCTTGGGAGTGCTATTTATCGATAGCAACGATAAAATACAACTCAAACCGTTGGGTTTGAAAGCTTCTGAGCCGGCCTCAATTCAGGTGGAGAAAGATACTGGCCCCCGTGAAATATTTTTTGAAATTGAAAAAACAGAACCTATAACTTCGGTTCCACCGGAAGTTAAACCAACAGCTAAACCGGCAAAAAAGGCAAAAGCTCAAACAACAACCAAACCGGCAGACGAAGCTCCCGAAAAACAAGTGCAGGAAGTTACTTCCATAGAGGCTGAACAACCGGTTCAACCCGCTCAACCCGCTAAGTCAACTCAATCGGGTCATTCCACTCAGGCATCTAAGCATCAGCCACATCAAAGCTCTCAGCCCCAACGGCAGGTGGAAAAGGCAAAAACCAGCAAAAGTAGGGCTGGAATAGTCTGGCTTGGTGTAGTCATTGTTGCTGTATTAGGTGCTATAATTTATTTTGCCTTTTTTAGTAATTTTTTTAAAGAAACCCATGTAAACCAAAATATCATTATTGGTGGAAAAAATTTGAACGATAGTGTCACGAATGCAAAGGATTCGGTTTCGAAAACCTTAAACTCATCCACAGTAAAAACAAATGCCCATAATGTAGCTAAAATTGAGAATCCATCAGAAGAACAACCTAAGTCCGAGATTTCAAAGAAGCATGTTTCGGAATCTGTCACAAAAAATGAGATTACAAAATCTGCGGTTTCAACAGGGAAAAGATATTACTTAGTGGCTGGATGTTTTTCAGTGGAAGCAAATGCTAATAAATTAGTCACTAAACTTAATAGCGAAGGGTTTCAGGCTGAAAAATTTGTTAGAACAAAAAACAATTTATACTATGTAAGCTACTCTTCATATACAAGCAATATGGAGGCTTCCCAGGCAATGAACCGCTTAAAATCAGCAGGTAAATCAAATGTTTGGATTCTAAATTATTGATGTCGTTAAATTTTGAAAGCATTAATATGAAAAATTTTCTTATTATTGCATTTTGTTTTTGTAAATAATATAGGCGCTAAATGAAATAGGCAAATGTTTAAACAGAGGGAATAATGAAAAATTACAACATTCTTATAATCAAATATATAGTGTTTTGGATATAGGTAAATGATGATTTTAATCATCAGAAATGATGATATAGATTTCTATTAAGCGGAGAGCAATATCATTAAAATATTGTTGATTACGAATATTTCACATCGTATTTTTGATTTGGAAATTTGATATAACATTTTTATCTGAATTTATTTTTGAGGATAAATACATAGGTGATTTAATGATGGAGGCTAAATTCAGCCGGTAAGTTTATTGACAATTTAATATTGTTTAAGGGATGATCTGAGAAATTAATTTGAAGTGTAATTCCTATTTGGTATACCAGGTTTGAGGGGTTGAGTTAGTGATGAGTGTGTACCACAAAACAATATTAAAAGTTTTTGATTTATCGGCTTGTTGGGGTTTAAACCCGGAATGCTGTGAAGTTTTCCGGGTTTCTTTTTATATTTACCCCTTTAAAGCGCGATGAACCGAGCATGAATTTTCTCTTGAATAAAATGAAAAAAATAATCACATGCGAGTTCCATCCGACCTTATTAAGACAAATTATTTTCGGATGAAAAAAAACAGGAAAATAGGAATTATTTTGTTACTGGTAGTGTTTTTGCCAGCCTTGTTCTTTTCTGTATACGAGATTGGATCGTTAAACCAGAACGAGGCAATTATCGAAGAGATATACAACAACCAGTTAGAGGTTATTCTTTCTTCAGTTAACCAATATTCCGAGGATGTGGCCAGTAGTTGGGCTATCAATATGAATAATATGTTTGCCTATCCGCAACAAAATCTTTACAATTCACTACAGCAATTTATTCGAAATAATTCTTCCATCAAGGGGGTATTTTATACAACCGATACATCTTATAACAATATTGAGATGGTATTAAAGGAGTTTTCTGCTTCAAGTTTTATGAACCAGCGAAAGGAAATAGGCACGATCCTGAGAAAAGATTCAAAAAAAATCAATAAGTTATACCTTTATTTGGCTGGCGGATATAGAAAAATTGAGGCGTTTAGTTCAACAAAACTGCCGAATATTACTTATTTTATTTTTATCGCAGATAATTACAGGCGACATAAAATGTTGTGCGGAATGATTATCGATTCACGTGGTTTCGTTCATCAGGTGCTTTCGCCAAAAATTCAAGCAATTGTCGAGGAACGGTTCATCATCAGTGTGATTAACCAGGACAAAAAGCTAACTGTTTATTCATCCGAACCAGGCGAAGTTCGAAAAATGTCGCGTACTAAGCTGCTTTGGCTTTTACCCAATTTCAACCTTGGTATTATTTATAAAGGTAAAACAATCAAACAGTTAGTACATGACCGTACATATTTGAACTTTATGCTTATTTTTCTTCTTGATTTGTTATTTTTGATAGGTACATGGTTCGTTTTCAAAAGCATCAAAACCGAGATACAACTATCTCAGATCAGGGCTGATTTTATTTCAAATGTTTCGCATGAGATTCGCACGCCACTTGCTTTGATCTCAGTTTATATTGAGACTATATTGTTAGGTAGGGTAAAGCATGATAAATTAAGGGAGTATTATCAGGTTATATTTCAGGAAACCGGAAGACTCACAGGAATTGTCAATAAAATTTTAAATTTTTCCCGTATTGAAGAAAAAAAATATAAATACAATTTTAGTCGTTTGAATTTGAACGATATTATAAAAAATGTTCTTCAACGATTTGATTATCATTTAAAAAATAATAGTTTTACTATTGATACAAAACTTGAACCAGACTTACCGGAGATTTCGGGTGACCGTGAAGCACTTTACGAAGTCTTAATCAATTTAGTGGACAACGCGATTAAATACAGTCTTGACGAAAAGTATATCAGTATCGCAACAGGTGTTGATAAAGATATGGTTTACTTTGAAGTAGCTGATAAAGGTATCGGGATTCCAGAAACACAACAAAAATATATATTTGAAAAGTTTTTCAGGGTAACAGACGGCGAGGTTCAGAATGTGGGAGGTTCAGGATTAGGACTGGCCATAGTTAAGCATATTATGGACGGCCATGGGGGCAATATTATCCTTACAAGTAGTCCGGGAAAAGGAAGTACCTTTAAATTATATTTTCCGGCTATAAATGAAAAAGAGCCTTAATATTAGACATTACTTTGATTAAAATTCAGGGCGTAATTATGCCTTATCATAAGAAACATAAATAATTTAATCTGTTTAAATAGATATGCCCAAAATATTAATAGTTGAAGATGAGTTTCAAATGGCTCAGGCATTAAAAGATAACTTTGAGATAGAGGGGTATGATATAGTAGTAGTGCATGATGGTGAATCTGGTCTTAGTCAGATTCTTGAAGGAGCTTACGATTTGATCATCCTTGATGTAATGCTCCCCAAAATTTCAGGATTCGAGGTTTGTAAAATAGCCCGTCAAAAGGGCATTGAAACGCCTGTAATTATGCTTACAGCTAGGGGGGAAGAGAACGACAAAGTACATGGTCTCGAATTTGGAGCTGACGATTATGTGACCAAACCATTCAGCCTTATCGAGCTTTTGGCTAGGGTAAAAGCTGTGCTTCGGCGTGGCACATCACAAAAAAAAGACGACTCTTCGCATGCTTCTGTCTTAATAGGTAGACTTCATGTTGATTTTCGCACTTATACTGCTTCAATCGAAGATACCCAGGTTAAAATGTCGCACACTGAGTTCGAGATACTCAAATACCTCTGGCATAAAAGGAACGAAACAGTTAAAAGGGATGATATTATGAAGCAGGTTTACGGTATTGAGGGCGACATTACCAGCCGTACCATTGATAACTTTATTGTGAAACTTCGTCAGAAAGTTGAAACCGATGCTGCAAATCCTAAATATATCCTTACTGTGCATGGGCTTGGCTATAAATTGGTTGTAAATGCTTAACGGGATTTATAACTACAACTTTTACTTTATTTTAGTTTTTTTATATATTTTTAGTTTTGATTATTTGAGAAATTGTGAATAAAAATTTCATTTTTCGCATAGTTCATATCTTCATCTTTTTAAATCTATTTTCAATAATAGATGCCCAAGAGGATAAGGACTTTCTTTTACATCTTGAGGGGCTGTGGAAATTTTCTATCGGAGATAGTATCAAATGGTCGGGCCCTGATTTTGACGAAAGTAACTGGGAGTCTATCAAAGTGCCATCTGCCTGGGAAGATCAGGGGTTTTATGGATATGATGGATATGCCTGGTATCGAACATCTTTTATGGCTACCAAAGAAATGAAGAACAAAGAACTTTATTTATCGCTCGGATATATTAACGATGTAGATCAGGTATATGTCAATGGCCGACTGATTGGCTTCTCAGGTACATTTCCCCCCGAATTTTCTACAGGAATTGAGGCACGGAGGAAATATCCGATACCTTTTGAATGTCTTAATATTCAGTCGAAAAATGTGATTGCTGTTCGTGTTTATAATCATCAGATGGCTGGTGGAATTCTTTCTGGCAATATTGGAATATTTTCAAGCTATTCCATAAAACCTGATATTTCCTTGTTAGGGATGTGGTTATTTAAAACAGGCGATAACCAAGCTTGTAAAACAATGGAATACAAGGATAAGCTGTGGAAAAAAATAATAGTCCCCGGAAGTTGGAAAAATCAAGGATACAAGGATTATGATGGTATTGCATGGTATCGAAAGCATTTTGTAGTTTCCGAAGATTTTGTAAACCAAAAACTGGTATTAATCATAGGTAAGATTGACAATTGTGATGAGGTTTATATAAACGGAGTTTTAGTAGGTAAAACAGGCAAAATTCCTGATGCAAAAGAATTTGACCAACCTGTAGAAGAAAACATGAAAAAGTTACGGGTATATAACCTTCCGGATAACTTGCTTAAGCCAAAGAAAGAAAATACAATATCGATAAGGGTGTACGATACTCAACAACTTGGTGGCATTGTAGAAGGCCCTATTGGAATTGTAAAACTTACGAATTTTAACCATTATTATAACGAACCGGTAGAAAGTGTTGGGAATTGATGAGCTTTGACATCGCCGTCGCAATTTGAAACAAACTTCGTTTCTGCAGTTCATTTGCCAGAAGATTTGAACAAAACATTGGAAATTGTTTACCAGGTAATAAAAACGGTATGATTATCTATCTCAGAGTTTACACAGTATTGTAATTCTTAACTTTTCTTAATAAAATTAAAGAGTTTTTTGTCTTATATTTACACAACTTTTTTTCCAGTTTTTTGTTTATAAATTTAAATGAAAAAACTTTTCTGTATATCATTTGCCTTTCTAATTCTACTTTCAGGGATGCACCTTTCTGTTGCCACACATTTTTGTGGCGGAGAAATTGCAGCCGTGAAGTGGTCATTTTCAGGCAAGAAAGCAACTTGTGGCATGGAGAATTCCAATAGTCCTTGTCCTGCTGCTCATTATACGATTGCTTCAAATTGCTGCCACAATAAAGTAGCTGTATATACAGTTGATAACAATTACACTCCTTCTTCATTTCAGATTAAAGAACTTTCACAAAACGTTTTACAGGTTTTTTATATCCCTGTCAGTTTATTATATCATCCTTTAACTACTTCAATACCCTTATTTACAAATGTCAATCCACCCGGCGAATTATTAACCAGCACTGTTAGCCTGACCGACATTTGTGTTTTTCGTATTTAATTCATCATTCCTTCCTGTGTTTCAGCAGAGGAGTTTTGTAAACTCTTTTGTTAAAGTCTTATCATTTTCTTATATTTCAATCAATTACTTTAATTTTATAACTATGAAAACAGTAAAATTCATGATTGCCGCTGTATTGGCAGTAGTGTTTGGCATTAACTCGTTTGCCCAATCGAACGACCATTCTAACATGGCTGCAACAAAAACCGAAACTGTAAAAGTTTGGGGAAATTGCGACTTGTGCAAGGCTCGTATCGAGAAGGCCGCCAAAATTGAAGGTGTAAACAAAGCCGAATGGAACATCGAAACCAAGATGCTTACATTGGTTTATAATCCGTCAAAATTGAAAATCGACGACGTACAGAAAAAGATTGCCGCTGTTGGACACGATACTGAGAAATTCAAAGCAGACAACAAAACTTATAACAGTTTACCCGGTTGCTGTAAATACAGATAATTTGAAGAGTGTATGATTTGAAAATGAAGGGATTCGATTTTTTATATAAGAAGTATTCAAATCGCTAATCTTCAAAAACTCATAAATGCCTCATTTTCAAATACTCTAATCTTTAAATTTTCAAATTGAGTCATTTTCAAATTGATTTTATGTTTAATCGACTTGTTAAATATTTTCTCGAAAACCGGCTGATCACCTTTATCTTTCTGATCGCTTTTGTGGTGCTGGGCCTTGTATTCATGCCTTTCAACTGGAAAACAGGTATTTTACCCCGCGATCCGGTTGCGGTTGATGCTATCCCGGATATAGGCGAAAATCAGCAAATCGTGGCCACCGAATGGATGGGCCGTTCTCCCAAAGACATCCAGGATCAGGTAACTTACCCGCTAACAACTGCTTTGCTGGGTATTCCTGGTGTGCAAACTGTGCGAAGCACCTCCATGTTTGGCATGTCGTTTATCTATATTATTTTTAAAGATAATGTCGATTTTTACTGGAGCCGCTCGCGCATTCTTGAAAAGCTCAATTCCCTGCCCACGGGTACTTTACCTGCCGGGGTGCAACCAACCCTGGGGCCGGATGCCACAGCACTGGGGCAAATATACTGGTATACACTTGAAGGTCGCGACCCCAAAACAGGTAAACCAAACGGTGGGTGGAACCCTCAGGAACTCAGGGCTATTCAGGATTTTTATGTTAAATATGGCTTATCTACTGCCGAGGGCGTTTCCGAAGTGGCATCCGTGGGTGGTTTCATTAAAGAGTACCAGATCGACTTAAACCCCGAAGCGCTAAAAGCATTCAATGTATCCGTAATGGATGTGATGAATGCCGTGCGTAAAAGCAACCTTGATATAGGCGCTGAAACGATGGAGTTGAATAATGTGGAATATATCATCCGTGGTTTAGGGTATGTTAAAAACCTGGAAGACCTCGAAATTTCAGTAGTCGCTGTGCGGAATAACGTTCCCGTTCGCATTAAAGACATTGCCCACGTTGCATTTGGCCCGGCAACACGTCGTGGAGGTCTCGATAAATCAGGTTCAGAAGCAGTTGGGGCGGTTGTGGTCGCCCGTTATGGGTCAAATCCGATGGATGTTATCAACAATGTAAAAGACAAAATAAAAGAGATAGCAGCAGGATTGCCTCAAAAAACCTTGCCCGACGGTACCATTTCCAAGGTGACCATTGTCCCTTTTTACGATCGTGCCGGTCTGATCAGGGAAACCATTGGCACACTCGAATCGGCCCTCTCGCACGAAATCCTAATTAGTATAATCGTCATTATTATTCTCGTTTTAAACCTGAGGACATCCCTTATTGTAGCGGGATTATTGCCCATTGGCGTATTAATGACATTCATCCTTATGCGTTTTTTCGGCATAGAGGCTAATATTGTTGCCTTATCGGGTATTGCTATCGCTATTGGTGTAATGGTCGATATAGGTATCGTGGATGTGGAGAACATTCTTCGGCATTTGGAAATGCCTGAGAATAAAGGTATACGGGGAAAACCATTAATGTCGGTCATCTACCTTGCAACAACCGAAGTTCGCGCAGCAGTGGTTACATCCATTGCTACGACATTGGTCAGTTTCTTACCCGTTTTTGCTATGCAGGCAGCCGAAGGAAAGTTGTTTCACCCCCTAGCCTTTACCAAAACCTTTGCTCTTTTATCGGCCTTTATTCTTGGTATTGTGGTTTTGCCTACGCTGGTGCATATTTTCTTTAATATTCATTTCGATACGAAGAAAATCCGTAAGGTTTGGAATGGTTTTTTAATTGGGGCTGGCGTCTTATTTATAATTTTCTGGCATACATGGCCAGCATTGGTGTTAATTGCGGTAGGGATCAATAATTTACTCGATTACCGATGGTCTGAGCGCCGGAAAGAATTTCCGAACTATATTAACATTGCCATCACTGTACTCGTAGCAGCTTGGTATCTCGCAATCGAATGGCTGCCTTTAGGAGCTCATAATAGTGCATTCGCAAACTTCGTATTTGTGGGATGTATTGTTACAGTGATACTTGCAATCCTAATGTCCATGGTGCATTTTTATGAAAATATCATTCGTTGGGCATTGGCCAACAAATGGAAGTTTCTCATGATCCCGGCAATCACTTTGTTATTCGGTCTATTGGCCTGGCAGGGCTTCGATAAAATATTCGGTTTTGTTGCTACGGGCATTGAAAAAACAGGTTGGAAAAGTTTCAGGCAAACAGTTCTCTGGAAGGCCCCTGCAAATGCATTCCCGGGAACAGGCAAGGAGTTTATGCCTTCCTTAAATGAAGGTTCGTTCCTGCTCATGCCCACCAGTATGCCACATTCAAGTATCGGAAAGAACCTTGAATACGTCGAAACACTCGACAAGAGGTTATCTGCCATTCCCGAAGTTGAAATTGCAGTGGGCAAATGGGGCCGCGTAAATTCAGCGCTCGACCCTGCCCCGGTGCAGATGTTTGAGAATACGGTCAATTACCGATCCGAGTTCATTCTTGACGAAAATGGACAGCGCATGCAATTTAAGGTGGACAGGGATGGTAGTTATATCTTGAAAAACGGATCAAAATACAATCTTGAAAAGGAAGGGTTCAGGCTTATTCCTGTCGACAGCCTTATCCCTGTCAACAACGGCGAATATTTCCGCCAGTGGCGACCACAAATTAAGAAGCCACTTGACATTTGGAATGAAATTGTTAAAGTAACCGACATTCCTGGTCTCACCTCCGCTCCCAAGTTGCAGCCAATCGAAACCCGTCTGGTAATGCTTTCAACAGGTATGCGTGCCCCGATGGGTTTGAAAGTGTTTGGTCCCGATTTGGAATCCATCGAAAAGGCAGGGTTGCTCTTTGAACAGGCATTAAAAGATGTGCCATCCATCAAAGCTTCAAGTGTGTTTTACGATCGTGCAGTGGGCGCGCCTTACGTCGAAATAAAGCTCAACCGCGAAGCTATGGCACGTTATGGCATGAGCATAAGCGATGTGCAGGAAGTCTTACAGGCTGCCGTCGGAGGCATGACACTTTCTTCATCCGTCGAAGGCCGTGAACGATACCCGATCAGGGTGCGTTATGCCCGCGAATTGCGCGATAATCCTGACGATCTTAAACGCATACTTATCCCGTCAATGAATGGAGTCCAGGTTCCTTTGAGCGAAATCGCTGATATTGATTACACCCGCGGCGCACAAATGATACGGAGTGAAAATACCTTCCTGAACGGTTATGTGATTTTCGATAAAAATGAAGGCAAAGCGGAAGTTGATGTAGTGGAAGAAGCGGCTAAAATTTTGCAGCAGAAGCTGAATTCGGGGGCCCTCATATTACCTGCCGGAGTATCTTATAAATTTGCCGGTAATTACGAGCATCAGCTGAGGGCTACAAAAAGACTGGCTATCGTGATACCCATAAGTTTACTTCTGATATTGCTATTGCTGTATTTTCAGTTCCGCACGGTTACAGCCTCATTTATTCACTTTTCCGGTGTCTTTGTGGCCTTTGCCGGAGGTTTTATCATGCTCTGGTTATACGGTCAGGGCTGGTTCATGAATTTTTCTGTTGCCGGCATTAATTTACGGGATATGTTTCAGATGCACACGATAAACCTGAGTGTGGCTGTTTGGGTCGGGTTCATTGCCCTTTTCGGTATAGCCACTAATGATGGGGTAATCATGGGAACTTACATTCACCAGGTATTTGAAGCCCGGCACCCTGCTACTGTTCACGATGTGCGGGAAGCTGTAGTTTCTGCCGGATTAAAACGTGTGCGGCCTGCCATGATGACAACAGCTGTCGCCGTCATCGCTTTGTTACCCGTTTTATCATCTACCGGTAAAGGCGCCGACATTATGATCCCCATGGCAATACCCATGTTTGGTGGTATGATCATTCAGGTAATGACAGTCTTTGTAGTGCCACTCTTTCAGGCTATGTGGCGGGAACATGCGGTAAAAGATAAACACAGAGACACAAAGACACAGAGTTGAAAACGATAAAACGCTCTGCCATTGTGCCTCTGTGTTAAATAAATTTTAAAAAATAACGAATGAAAGCTATTATAATATATATAAGTTTATTTACGCTCTGTTTGTCGGCATATTCTCAGGATTCATTATTCTATTACATGGAATTGGCCGCTAAAAACAATCCAACTGTACTTCAGCGATATTTTGAATATGAAGCTGCTTTGCAAAAAGTGCCACAGGTTGGCGCTTTGCCCGACCCGGAGTTTACTTTAGGCGTATTTCTTCAACCAATGGAACTTATAAGTGGCAATCAGGTTGCTGATATGCGATTAATGCAAATGTTTCCCTGGTTTGGCGTACTAAAAAATGCCAAGGACGAAATGAGCCTGATGGCAAAAGCCAAATACGAATTGTTTCGTGATGCCAAATTACAGACATTTTATGACATGCAACGTACCTGGTACGAACTCTACAAAACAGGTCAGGATATTCATGTATCAGAAAAAAACATTCAAATATTACAAACACTTGAGCGGTTGGCACTGGTAAAGTTTAGGACTGCGTCACCCGGTGGGGGCGGAAAATCATCCTCATCGATGAGTTCAGGAACGGCTTTACCTTCAATAGGCACATCTGTCGGTTCATCGGGAATGCAAACCATGGGAAGTAATTCCGTTACTAATTCGGGTGCAACATCAAATCAATCCCCCGCTGCCAGTATGGGTTCAACTGCCAGCAGTTCCGGATTGGCCGATTTATACCGCATACAAATAGAAATCGGGGACCTTGAAAATAACATTGCTTTGCTCAGAAGTCTGCAAAGTACGATTATTGCAAGATTCAATAGTTATCTGAACAGACCGGTGCAAACGGCCGTTGCCATTATCGACACACTAAAACCCGACACCCTGAATTTTTCGTTGCTTGCTGTTTCGGATAGCATGCTCAGGAACAACCCAATGCTGGGGATGCTTCAGTATGAGCAACAATCGCTCGATGCCCGGAAGAAAATGGTCACAAGAATGGGTTATCCAATGGTTGGTTTAGGGGTCAATTATTCTTTAATCAATAAAAGCGCCATGTCAACTTCTCCCATGAATGGCAAAGATATGATTATGCCGATGGTAGCCTTAACTTTACCCATTTACCGCAAGAAATACAAAGCGATGCAAGCCGAAGCTACCCTAATGAAATCAGCCACTGCACAAAATTATACGGCCACTGCCAATAGTTTGCAAACCGAATATTACCAAGCTATTCAGTTATACCAGGATGCACAGCGCAGGATTAAGCTTTATTCAAATCAGTATACCCTGGCAAAAAGTTCACTTGACATCATGCTTAAAAGCTTTGAAACATCGGGAAGCGGCTTAACCGATGTTTTGCGGATCCGTCAGCAAACGCTCGAATATGAATTTAAGCAGGTGGAAGCGGTTGTCGATTACAATACTGCGACGGCATGGTTGAGACGATTGGGAGATTTAGAAGTATATTGAGTATTTTATTTTTTTTCGACCTCCCAACCCTCCTTATGCCAAAGGCATGGCTTTGCCAAAAAGGAGGGCTAACTTGGGCAGAGCAATGTGCAAGTTATTGCCCCTTTTTAAGGGGTTGGGGTTGAAGTAGTATATCAATTAACAATATAAATTATGAAAAAATTATTTTCAAAAAAATATGTCCGCTATGGACTTTTCGTAATCGGAGGAATTTTTATCGGGTGGCTGTTTTTTCACTCCTCACATAAAGCTGAAGAAAAACACCAGGACACGGCGCAGATCAGTAAAGTAACCATTTGGACTTGCGCCATGCATCCGCAGATACGCATGTCTGCACCTGGCAAATGCCCAATATGTGGCATGGACGTAATCCCAATAAGCCAGAACAATGAGGCAGCTTTAGACCCGGATGCAATACACCTTACCAAAGAAGCCGTACAACTGGCCAATGTGTTAACATCGGTGGTTACGCGTCAAAAACCTATAAAAGAGGTACGCCTTTACGGGAAAGTACAGGCCGATGAGCGTTTGCTGCAAAGTCAGGTAGCCCATGTCCCCGGACGTATCGAAAAACTGATGGTCAACTTTACCGGCGAAAGGGTGCACAAAGGTCAAACACTGGCGCTTATATATTCGCCCGAATTGGTAACTGCCCAACAGGAATTACTTGAAACCATAAAAACTAAACAAGCTCAGCCTGAATTTTATGAAGCAGCTAAAGAAAAGCTCCGCTTGTGGAAACTTACCGAATCGCAAATTGCAACCATTGAAAGTTCGGGAAATGTGCAAAACAATTTCGAAGTTGTTTCAAATACCACTGGCATTGTAACCGCGCGACGGGTGAACAATGGCGACCATATTGCTGAGGGGGCGGTATTGTTTGATATTGCCGACCTTTCGAGTGTATGGGTAATGTTCGATGCTTACGAAAACGACCTTCCGTTTCTTAACAAAGGTGATAAAATATCCTTTACCATTCAGGCTTTGCCTGGTACAAATTTTTCGGGCAACATTATATTTATCGACCCTATTATTGATGCCGTTACCCGTGTTGCTAAAGTTAGGGTTGAAATCAGTAACCAGTCAGAAAAGCTAAAACCTGAAATGTTTGCCACAGGCATTGTAAAAGCAAATCTTACCGAATATCGCGATAAATTGATCATCCCAAGGTCGGCAGTGTTATGGACAGGAAAACGCTCCATCGTGTATGTAAAACAAGCTGGTACAGACGAACCCATATTCAAAATCCGTGAAATAGGACTCGGTCCCATGCTGGGCAATAGTTATATAGTAACAGACGGGCTTAATGAAGGTGAAGAAATTGTTACACAAGGCACTTTTAGTGTTGATGCCGCCGCCCAACTCGAAGGCAAACCGAGTATGATGAACGGGAAAGGGGAGAAATAACAATTTAAAAATCGATAAATTATGAACACGAAAATTTTAAGTGCGAAAAAAAGATTCATTCAGTGCTGAGTAACAAATAACACTATGCTGTTACATATTTTACATTTAATGACTCAGCGTTATTACTATGTGTCTATCATACAATTAGCAACTATTTCGGATAAATTTTAAAGTTTCCTTACAAATGTTTAAGACTTATTTAAATAAAAATTATACATTTGTTATATAAACTAACTACAAAAGCTTTGTATTCAAAGCGTTTATATAGTAATGATACATTGGTACTTCAACTAAAAAAGGGAGATAAGAAGGCGTTTGAAATAATTTTCGATCAGTATAAAACAAAATTATATTTTTTTGCACTGGGTTATTTGCATACAGCTATTGAAGCAGAAGAGGTAGTGCAGAATGCTTTTTTGTCGCTTTGGGAGCATCGGCAATCACTTGACGAAACGTTATCGGTAAAAAATTACTTATATAAGACTATTGTTAACAGTGTTTACAATTTCTTAAAGCATGAAGCCATAAGACGTAAGTATGTTGATTATACATTATCTCATGAATTGGAAGAAGATGATTATTCGCAAAGAAGCATTTACTTTAACGATTTAAAGCAAACAATAGATTCTCTTATTGAACAATTGCCGGTACAGCAACAGAAGATATTTAAAATGAGCCGATGGGATGGTCTTTCACACGATGAAATAGCAAGGTACTTAGGTCTATCAGTGCGTTCTGTCGAAAATCATGTATACCGGGCTTTGAAATTCATCAAAGAAAACCTCAGAGAAGAATATTTAATAGGTGCATAGGGCATTTTCTGCTTAATCTCTTCTCTAATCCTTCTGATAAATCATTAACATAATTAATTACTGGTTACTAAAAAGCTGATTATTAGTTACTAATTATTCACTCTTCAAAAAAAGTTAATTGGCATGTGAGTACCTCACATGAGATAGTTGTATTATATAATAGTAAAAATAGATTTCATATTACATTTATTCAAACAATGGGACATTTAGAATTTAGGAAATTATTGGAAAAGTACCGAAGGCAGGAGTGCACCAGAGAAGAACTTCAAAAATTGTGGGAGTGGCTTTCGGATCAAAATAATGAAAGATTAGTTGAAGCTATTCTTATCGAAGATTTGAATGAATTTAAGGTTGACGCAGGGGATGCTGAAAAAATAAATTTTGAAGAAATTTATAAGTCGATAGAATCGAAAATCAATAATCAAGACCAACACGAGGTATCAAAGCAACAAGTTCTTTCCGTTAAAGAGAGAAGTATTATGCGTTTGTTGAAAGTTGCCGCTGTCTTTTTGTTAATCTTTATAGGAGGAGGGGTTCTTTCGTATTATATTTTTCATCAACCTCAAACCATTGATGTTGCTTACTGTGAAATTAAAGCTCCCCTGGGTGCAAAATCAGAAGTTACATTGCCTGACGGGTCACTTGTTTGGTTAAATGCCGGGAGTAAAATCAGGTACCAAAGCGACTTTAACAAATATAACCGAAATATAACACTCGAAGGCGAAGCTTATTTTAAAGTACACAAAAACAAACATTTGCCATTTATTGTTAAAACTGCCGACTTAAATATTATTGCAGTAGGCACTGAGTTTAATGTAAAGGCCTATAACGATGAAGGAATTATTGAAACTACCCTGGTAGAAGGTAAAGTGACCATTCGCAATGACGGACGGGCAAAAGATCAACCCAGGCAACAGGTATTCTTAGAGCCAAAACAAAAAGCAGTTTATGTTAAAAATGAGCGGGAATTGAGAGTTGAGGATATAAAAACCATCAAAAAATCCATCCCTGAAGTTCTTAAGCCCGAAAAGGGTATTGTCTATGTGGCTGCCAAAATTGACCCAATACCAATTATTGCCTGGAAGGATAATAAACTTATCTTCAAAGGTGAAGAAATGAGCAGCCTGGCTATTAAATTGGAACGTAAATATAATGTTGCTATTGCGTTTTCCTCCGAAAATTTAAAACAGTACCGTTTTTCGGGTACACTCGATGACGAAACCCTTACGCAAGTATTAGATGTAATTAAACTTTCGGCTCCAATTGAATACAATCTTGATGGTAAAGAAGTTAAAATATTCGAGAATACACAAATGATGCAGAAATTTAGTTACCACCTGAAAAAAAATAAACCCAAAATTTAAAGTTTAACCCTCTAAATTAAAAATTGCCTATGACGTGATAAACTAAAAAAACAACTAAAAAAGGGAAATAGAGATAGCGCTCCATTTCCCCTGAAAAAAACAATCAAACATCAGCAATGCAGGTTGTTATAGCAAACTTATCTTGCATTGTAATGTCTAACTTTAAAACTATACAAATCTATGAAAAAATCATTATTTTTAGAGGTTTTCTGGCATAAAAGAAAACTAAAAAAACTATTACTAATTATGAAACTTACTACCTTACTCTCCATTATTTTATCATTAAACCTAGGAGCTTCTGTTTATTCACAGAAGACCCAGTTTACTCTTGATCTAAACGGGAAGACAGTGCGTGAAGTTTTTCAGGTATTAGAGCAAAACAGCAAATTCAGGTTCTTTTACAACGAAGAGTTCAACTTTATTGATAAAGTTGTTAACCTGAGCGTTAAAAACGAAAATGTAGAGCAAATACTCGAAAAACTTTTTGAGTCGTCCGATATTACTTACCGGGTTCTTGATAATAACCTGGTGGTTTTAACTCTAAAACAGAGCCTACAGCAGAGTACTGTTACAGGTACGGTAGCTGATGCCAAAACCGGCGAACCCTTAATTGGGGTTAACGTTACCATAGAAGGCACAACTCAGGGTACCATAACCGATGTTAAAGGGAAATACTCTTTAGAAGTTACAACACAAAACGCGATGCTCATTTTTTCTTATATTGGTTATGTTACTGAAAAAATAGCAGTTGGCGGACAATCTAATATTGATATTAAGTTGGTGGAAGATATTAAAAACCTTGATGAGATAATTGTTGTTGGCTACGGTGTGCAGAAAAAGAAACTGGTTACCGGTGCAACAGTTCAGGTAAGCGGCGAAAATCTTCAAAAACTGAGCACAACCAGCGCCTTTACGGCTATACAAAGCCAGAGTCCAGGCGTAAACATTCTTCCGGTTTCCGGACAGCCTGGTGAAGGTTTCAAAGTAACTATACGTGGTATTGGTACAACTGGTAACTCCGACCCACTTTATGTTATTGATGGTGTGGCTGGTGGTGATCTTAACAGCCTTAACCCCTCCGATATTGAATCTTTGGATGTTCTGAAAGATGCCGCTTCAGCAGCCATCTATGGTGCGCGTGCTGCTAACGGTGTTGTTCTGGTTACCACCAAAAAAGGTAAAGCCGGAAAAATTCAGGTAAGTTATGATGGCTATTATGGCATACAGAATGTTTATAAAATGCCGCCTTTACTTACTGCAAAGGAGTATATGGCTGTTCAGGATGAAATTAACTTCAATACCGGACAAGCACTTTACGACTGGAAGACTATTTTAGGTCCCAAATATGATGACGTAATGAGCGGAACATGGAAAGGAACTAACTGGTTGGATGAAATACGTAATGTGGACGCACCAACTCAAAATCATTCCCTTAACCTCACCGGAGGCAACGACGTTTCCAAATTCTCAATGGGTGTTTCTTATACCGGGCAAGAAGGTATTTTCGGTAACCCTGTTGCGTCTAAATATGAACGCACCAATGTTCGTTTGAATTCTGATCACGTCATACTTAAAGGTAATGGTTTTGACGCTATTAAATTTGAGGAAAACTTGAATTACAGTTACGTGGTAAAAAGTGGGATCGCTATTGGCAATCAGTATAGTAACAATATTTCCACGATGTTAAGGGGCATACCTCTGATGCCTGAATATAATGCTGATGGTAAATATTTTAATCTGGCTGATATGGAAGCTATGGGACTGACCAATTTAACTCCTTCGTGGTCGAATCCTATTGCTAACATGGTATATAACAATGGTTACAACTCTAGTAAGAACCATAATTTAAATGCATCAGCAAACATTCAACTTCAACCCATCAAGAATTTAATTTTCAAATCTCAGTTTGGTTATAAGATGAGCGCAAGTTCGTATCGAAGTTTTCAACCTGCCTATGAGCAACTTTCAACTACCGATCAGAGGCAAGTATCTAATACCACTCAGAATGCTGGGTCGGGATGGAGCTATACATGGGAAAACACGTTGAACTATAAGTTCAATCTCGGTAATAGCCACTTTGACGTTTTAGCTGGTCAATCTCTGGAAAAATGGGGAATGGGCGAGGACTTAAAGGTTTCTAACACCAACGCACTTTTTAATGATTTTCAGCACGCATATATACAGAATACACAGGATGTTGCAGCTGGTTCTACTGTTGTCAGACAACCTGATAATGTTAGTAATGGTGCATGGGGTCAGGGAGCTTTGGCTTCTTTCTTCGGACGTATTAACTATGACCTGAAGGAAACCTATCTGCTTTCTCTTGTAATGCGCGCTGACGGTTCTGCTAACTTTGCCAAGGGTAAACGTTGGGGTTACTTCCCTTCTGTATCAGCGGGTTGGGTTGTTTCGAACGAAAGCTTTATGAAATCAGGCACAGGTTTGATCGATTTCTTGAAGTTTCGTGGTAGCTGGGGACAAAACGGTAACAGTAACATCTCTAACTTCCAATATCTTGCTAGTGTGGCTTTCGATCAGACTGCTGCTTATTCTTTTGGTAACAATAAAGATGTCCAATTAACAGGTGGTTATGCCAACATTCTTCCTAACCCGGACGTTACGTGGGAAACTTCCGATCAGACTGACTTTGGTCTGGATTCCCGTTTCCTGCGCTCTCGCTTGAGTGTAACGTTCGACTGGTATAAGAAGGTTACAAAAAACTGGTTGGTTAAAGCTCCTATATTGGCTTCCTTTGGAACAGGCGCTCCCTATGTTAATGGTGGAGACGTGCGCAACCAGGGTTATGAAATAGCATTGGGTTGGAACGACCATATTAGCAAGGATTTTACTTATGGAATTAATGCCAGCGTTGCTTATAATAAAAATAAAGTTATCCGTATTGCCAACTCCGAACACATTATACACGGTGCTACAAATGTTTTGAGCCAGGGTACATCGGAAATGTTCCGGGCGCAGGAGGGTTATCCTATCGGTTACTTCTACGGGTATAAAACTGCCGGCATCTTCCAGAACCAGGCAGACATTGACGCCTGGAAAGCTGCAGGAAACGGCATTCTTCAACCCAATGTTCAACCCGGTGATGTAAAATTTGTGGATATCAACCACAATGGTGTAATTAACGATTCAGATAAATGCCAAATAGGTGATCCGAATCCTGACTATAATTTAGGTTTGAGTTTGAATTTAGGCTACAAAGGTTTTGATCTGAATATTGCCGCTCATGGCGCTTTTGGTCAGCAAATCGCTAAATCTTATCGTAAGTTCGTTGATAGTAATTTTGATAACTACACTACTGATGTGTTTCAACGTTGGCATGGAGAAGGCACTTCCAACAAGATGCCACGCCTGACATCAGGTAATAATGCTAACTATCAGAATATCTCAGATATTTATATTGAGAACGGTAATTATTTGAAACTTCAGAATATTACGATAGGTTACGACTTTAAGAAACTCTTACCGAAGTTGCCGTTCGAACAGGCCCGTTTGTTTGTAACTGCTCAGAATATCTATACTTTTACAAAGTATTCAGGCATGGATCCTGAAATAGGTTCGGACGCTGGTGCAAACTCAGCAACTACGCCATATCCTTGGGCTACAGGCATTGATGTAGGTTACTATCCAAGTCCAAGAACTTTTTTATTAGGTTTAAATCTTAAATTTTAATTGAAGATACGTATGAAAAAAATAATATTTTTAGCACTAACACTAGCAACGGTGCTTTTTACCGGTTGCGAGAAATTTCTTGACACCCAAGATTTGACGCATAAAAATACTGGAAACTACCCTTCCACGTATATAGACGCACAACAAGAAATAGCCGGTATTTATAATAATTTGAGTGTTGTAAATGCCAACCCGCAAAATTCTTTTGTCTTTGTATCAGAACTTGCCTGTGACGACCGTTTTGGCGGTGGTGGCGTGAACGACAAGATGATGCAGGCATTGGATTTAATGATGAATTATTCGGTAGATATGGTTCAACAGTTTTGGAAAGACCGATATGCCGGAATTTATCGTGCTAACATGGCTATTGAGAGGTTGGGCACATGCGATGGTTATCCAAGCGATGACCAAAAGAACCAAATGATTGGAGAGGCTTATTTCCTCCGTGCGTTTTACTATTATGAATTGGCTTCCGAATTTGAAAATGTACCATTGCTTTTAACGACCGTGTCTTCGAACGTACCTCAAGCTACACCCGACAATACTTGGGGACAGATTATTTCCGACCTTAAATCAGCCATCAACCTGATGCCCACCAAGAAATTTGGTACTAATTGGCAGCCAGCAGGACATGCCGACAAATGGGTTGCGGAAGCTATGATGGCACGTGCCTTCCTGTTTTATACTGGTTTCTATCAGAAGGCTGATGTAACACTTCCTGACGGAACTTCTGTAACTAAGGCTAATGTAATTACATGGATTGACGACTGTGTTGCCAACTCAGGTTATTCGTTAGTTCCCGATTTCCGTGACCTGTGGGCTTATACAAACAGATTAACGGTAAATAAATATAGTTACACAAAAGGCCAGAATTTGAAATGGGTGGAAGACGATAACGCTATAAACCCCGAATCGATGTTTGCAATTAAGTATTCAAAGTTCGCAAACTGGAACACAACCATTGGTTATTCTAACGGCTATGCCCTTTTTATGGGTGTTCGCGGTGGTCAGGATTTTGGCAATACCTTCCCTTTCGGACAAGGTTGGGGCGCCGGTCCAGTGGCTCCAAATTTATGGGATGACTGGAAAGCCGCAGAACCAACTGACATGCGTCGTGTCGCTTCTATTTGCGAGCTATCGACTGAATTACCTCTGTACCAAAAAGGTGCAGCTTCCTGGAAAGATTTCGTTCAGGAAACTAACTATTTTGCGAAAAAATGGGCTCCTGTAACTTGCGTTAAAGATTCCGCTAAAAATTCATATTTTGATACCTTCGAACAGTCCATGTACGGTTATACCACTCAAAATTTCCAGCTTACCAATATTCATGATTTGGTGCTTATACGTTTTGCAGATGTGCTCCTGATGCAATCTGAGTTGGAACAAAATGCTACTGGCCTCAATTTGGTGCGTGCCCGTGTCAGTCTGCCCGCTATAGCATATAGTGATGCAGCTCTGCAAAATGAAAGACGTTGGGAGCTTTGTTTCGAAGCTATTCGTTGGAACGATATTCGTCGTTGGCACATTGCTGAAACAGTCTTGGCTAAACAAGATCGCCAGCCTACCTTTTTTGGTGGTTTGCCTGACGTAAATGCAACAACAAACAATGGTGGAGGATATGTAGCTCGTTATCAGGCCACACGCGGTTTTATGCCGATACCTGAAACCCAGATTTCTTTGTCAAATGGTGTGTTAAAACAGAATGCAGGTTACCTGGACGCAAGTTCTTCATACGCCGGCTGGAAATAATTTTGTAAACTAAAACAAATAACAGAAAGATTATGAAAAAAATATTTTATATAACACTTACTTTTGTTCTCGCAGTTTTCCTTATATCCTGTGAACCAATAGAAAAGCGGGATGGTATGGGTGAAACAGTCACTGCAGATCAAATTAAACTTTCAATTGCAAACACTACTACAGTGAACGGTAAAAATGGTAACCAAATAACTGTTCAGAATGGTACACCTCATTTTTATGGTCAGTGGGATCTTTTGGTTAGACAATCATTCAAAACACAAGATACAGTGATATTGCCATTTAAAGGAAAAATCACAATTCCTTTTAAAGCTATTACTGCTGGTGGTTTTGTAAATACAAGTATTGATGTAACAATTGATACTATTGATCATCCTGTAGATCCTGCTTTTGCAATACTTGCCGGTACTACTTCGGCAGGAAAAACATGGGTATGGTCAAATGGCCCAAACAGATTTGCAATGACCGCTGGTAACCCAAACGATGTATGGTGGTCATTAAGTTTACAGGACATTATTGACAATAAAGTTGCAGAAGGTACTTCCAGCGAATTGAAATTTGATTTAAATGGAAAAGCTAATTGCACTTTGTATCCTAAGAAAAACGACCCCAATGCTGTTGTTGATGGCTTAGCAGGTAATTTTACTATAAATTTGACTTCCACTCCCAGAACGTTGACTATTGGTGGTAATGCGCATATCCCTGGTTGGGATTTCAGAGCTGTTGATGGCTCAGCAAATGCTGCTGACTGGCCTCTTATTAAGGGCCAGGTCTATAATATCGTAAGTCTTACCGATACGGAGTTAAAGCTTTGGATGAATTTGCCTGCAACCGGCCAGGGTTGGCTGTGGGTATTTATGCCAAAACCATAACCTTTAAAGAATTATAGAACTTTTTAAAAAACCACCGGTTACCCCCGGTGGTTTTTTAAATTTTAGTATCTTCGTCCATCACCGTATCTAACTATTATGAGAAGATTTCGAATTGCTTCAGGGGTAGTAGTCAGTTTATTTTTTTTATCCTGTTTTGTATTTTTTGCTTTCTTCTATCCATACCACTTACATTTTGCCGAGCAAATGCAGGCATTTTTGTTAACCTCCGATTATTTTTTAACATACTTTTCAAAGCCTGCTTCGCTTTCTTTTTATATCGGAGATTTCCTTACTCAATTTTACTATTTAATAGCCGGCGGGGCTGTTACCATTACAATTTCCTTATTCATCCTTTGGCTGGTTATAGGGTGGTTATTTAAAAGGATATTGAATAATTCATTTAATAAATGGTGGTTTATACTGCCGCTGTTCCCGGTTGCCTTTGAATGGATTCTTTTGTGCAGTTTATCCTATCCATTAGGGCATGTTGTGGCTCTGATTTTAACGATTGCCTTCTCTTTAGGGTATACTTGCATCAACAAGACTTGGATCAGACTTTTTATTGGAATTGCTTTTATTTCAATAATATACATAATTTCAGGCAGTTATGTGTTTTTATTTGTGTTTTTCATGCTTTCGTTCGAATGGATGAACGATAAAAAAAGATTGAATATATTCTATACCATTGCATGCGCTCTTTTTGCCATCCTCATTCCCTGGTTATTATACCATTTTTATTTATTAAGCATCGGGCAAGCGGTTTTTTATCCGGTTCCTTTTGGTAAAAGCGGGTTAATTTTGTTTTTTTCACCGATGCTGTCTGTGATTTTCATATTTTTTGTTGCAAAAGTAAGTCATAGACTTTCATGGTTGAATAAAGTTCCGCTTTCTTTTATGGTACAAATTGTGCTATTGGGTGTTATCTGTTATTCGGGAATAAAAACAACTGCAAATTTCCGGCTCGAAAAGATATTAGCGCTTGACTACCAGGCCTGTTTAAACAATTGGGAGGACGTTTACCTGCTTTCCCAGCGCTATCAAATGAGAGATCCTTTGGCTACGTATTACACAAATATAGCGTTATCAAAAATGAACATGTTGGCTGATAAATTATTGGAAAATTATCAGCCGGCATCTTTAGGGTTGTTTATACCGGTAGATGCAAATGA
>Ga0182027_10002579_pt1 | contig 29270 bp, 33 predicted proteins | sample 712E1DmetaG_FD_121300 | JGI IMG/M metagenome (GOLD analysis project Ga0182027, IMG submission 121300) | Permafrost microbial communities from Stordalen Mire, Sweden - 712E1D metaG (Illumina Assembly) | ecosystem: Environmental > Terrestrial > Soil > Wetlands > Permafrost | place: Sweden...
AGTGGCCGTCAAGAAATAACATTTACAACCTGACTTGATCTTTTGGCGGCTGGCGGCGTTGCTCGCTCGTTGCAGATCCATGCGGATATGCGCCTCGCTCGCGCCTTGCCATCCGCCAAAATCCCGGCGTCATCTTGTAAATCTTATTTCTTGACGACCACTTAATCGCACATAAATCCTCCAGCTCTGCTGGAGAGACTCCCGAAGTTTGACAGCTCCGGGAGTCATTGGAGGAGTCTCCTGATCGTGAACCGTTCAAAGTTTACGAAAGGAGACACCAATGCAGACGTATGAAACACTGAAGCACACGACGTGGGAATGCAAATATCACATCGTATTCATCCCCAAGTGCCGGAGGAAAGTGCTGTTCGGGCAGATCCGGCGGGAGCTGGGGACGGTCTTTCGAGACCTGGCCCGGCAGAAGGAGTGCGAGATCCACGAGGGGCACCTGATGATCGATCATGTGCATATGTTGATCTCGATCCCGCCGAAGTATTCGGTGGCGCAAGTGATGGGGTTCATGAAGGGGAAAACGGCGATCCACATTGCTCGGGTGTGGGCAGGGAGGAGAAAGAGCTTTGTGGGGCAGCAGTTTTGGGCGCGGGGCTACTGGGTGTCGACGGTGGGCCGCGACGAAGGGGCGGTGCGCCGATACATCCAGGAGCAAGAGAAGGAAGACCAACGCCAGGACCAACTGGCGCTGATGCCGCTTTGAGCGGCTAACGGAACACTAACCCGCTTTGAGCGGTTCACGCTATTTCAAGCCTCCGGCTTTGCCGGAGGTCGCTGACTGGGCCGGGACAACCGCGCTCCCCGAGAAGTCGCTAATGAATTGTTCAAGCACCGACTTGGCTAGCTTTCTGTCTTGTTGGTTCGGAATGGTGTTGTCATGCTTTCTTCAGAACCTGGGCGCGCGTATTCATTGAGCCGCATCAATCTTTCTTGGGCGGCGGTTCGTCCTTCAGAAGCAAGTGTGAATCGGCCCGATCTTCGGCCAACTGCTGGCGGATACGGCGCACCTCCGCCATGATCGGATCGTCTTTCATGAACGCTTCGGTCGGAAGCGGAGCGGGCAGCCTGCCAATGCGCGCGGCGTGCCGGGTGAGTGCCGCCGGCAAATCGTTCACGAGCGGAAGGTCGGCGTGTGGCTGACGCTGTTTCGCCATCAGATCGGCGCAGATGGCGCGAGGATTCCACGCGAACCGCGCGCCAAGTGCATCTTTCATCCGCCACATTTCCGCCATCGTCGGATCGGTCTTCATAAGCCAATTATCCCATCAATTGTTGCGGACTGCAAACCTGCGGCAGCCCTCCATAAACTCCAGCCTTTGGCCTTCAGCTTTTAGTCTTCTTTTCCCGTCGTTTGGCAGCTTTTCGAGGGGGTTTGGACCGGCAGTCCAATGAGCCGTCGCCGGGGATCAAGAGCCTGTTCTTCAGCCAGGACATGGGCGAAATGATTTTCTGAAACAACCTTTGGCTTGCGGGGACACTTTTAAGGTGTCACTTTCAGGACGTGAGCATAATCACCGCAAAACAATTGCACCAGGAAACCAAGTCGGTTCTGAACCAACTTGAGCAGGGCCAGACTTTGCTCATCACCCGCAATGGCCGGACCATCGGGCGGATCGAACCCCTGGCCGCCGCCGAGCAGGCCGGCTGGCCTGACATCATGGCCGAAGTCTGGCGCGCGCAAAAAAGTGTCAAATCCAGCGATCGTGTTCCCAACCCGGTGTTGCAGGAACGGCAACGCCGGCGGCGATGAAAATCTACGCTGATACCTCCGCGTTGATCGCATGGTTTCACCCGGCGGATGAATTCGCCCGGGTGGTGACGGATTGGCGCCGGGAATGATCCCCAAAGCTCAGGTTCATCTTTTTGGGTGAGGACACCAAACGCTGTCCCAGGAAGGCAGGACTTCAGCTTTTAGCCTTTTTCTCACGTCGTTTGACAGCTTTTCGAGGGGGTTCCCAAAACTATTTTGCATTTTGCATTTCGATTTTTCCAAACCCCATCGCGCAGCCCCACCCCTTACCGGCAAACATTTTCCGCACTAAATGATCCCCAACCACAACCGGGTGGCTTGGAGGATCATCGCCATTTGCGGCTGAGTCAATGTGCCCATTCTGCGCATGAACACAGAAGCCGGGAGATTGCGCTGACCCTGCACGTCAAAAGCCCCGGGCTGAAGCCATGGCACATCAATAACCACCTCAAATCGGCCGCCTCGCGTTGCCGTGGTGTGCGGGACGATGGCGTACAGCGCCCTTTCATTATCCAAAAAAGGGATGCTCAAAACGACGGCTGGACGAGCTTTGGCCGCCATGCCCAAGTCCACCAGCCAGACTTCACCGCGCCGGGCGTTGAGCATGTTCCTTTTCCTCCTTTTCGTAGGCGAGAAAGGCTTGTTCGGCGGAGGCAATCAGGTCGGTTTCCGTGACCACGCCGTAGGAATCATCACAAACAATGCCGTCCTGGCGCTGACGGTATTGCTGATGAACCGCCTCTTCGACCCGTCGGAGTTCTTCGGTCGTCAACTTCGGCAGCACCGATTCGATTTCCACAACTGTGCTCATGCCAGCAAACCTACGAAGCAAAGGCCCGCCAGTCAATCCGTATTCTGACGGCCGCAAGACCTCGGGCGCATCTTGACACTACCACCATGGATGGAACGAAAATATCACGGCTCGACATCCGCCGACGCTGAAGCTATGGCGGACAAGGAGTTGCCCTACCATCCTGCGAGGGAATTGGCAAATCGCGTGGTGGTGGTGTCGAGATGCGCCCGGGTCAATCGGAGGCTGAATTTTAAACTTTTAAAGTCCAACTTGAAGCCGTAAGAAAGGGGGAGATGCATTCATTTCGATACCGGAATGGCAGGCTGTTTTGCGAGGGGGTTTCGGTGGGCGCGCTGGCCGAAAAATACGGCACGCCCCTGTATGTCTATTCCCGCCAGACGCTGACGGAGCATTTTGCCAGGCTGGATGCCGCGCTCGGCCCGCTGGATCATCGCATCTGCTTCTCCATGAAATCCAATTCCAATCTGGCCGTCCTGCGCGCCCTGGCCAATCTGGGCAGCGGGTTCGACATCGTCAGCGCGGGCGAGTTGAGGCGCGTCCTGGCCGCCGGCGGTGACCCGCGCACCTGCGTATTCGCCGGCGTGGGCAAGCAGGAGGAGGAAATCAAATTTGCCTTGCGGCAGGGGATTTATTGTTTCAACGCCGAAAGCGAACCGGAGCTGGCGCGAATCAACCGGGTGGCGGCGGGCCTGAAAAAAATCGCGCCGGTGGCCGTGCGGATCAATCCGAACGTGGACGCGCACACGCACGCCAAGATCACGACGGGCACCTACGAGAATAAGTTTGGCATCCCGCTGGAGCAGGTCGAGGGGGTTTATGCGCGCGCGGGGAAATTGAAGAACCTGCGCTGGCGCGGGGTGCAGATGCACATCGGCTCGCAATTGACGGAGGTGCAGCCCTTTGAGACGGCGGTGAAGAAGGTTTTGCCGCTCGTCGCCGCCCTGGCCGCCCGGCACGATCTGGACTTTTTCAGCATCGGCGGCGGATTGGGCATTGTCTACAACCCGGCGCTGGCCAGCGGCGCGCCGGACTGGTGGACGCTGCCCGCGGCCAGGAATATGCTCACTCCCGAAGTATATGCGGCGCGCCTGATTCCGCTGCTGCAGCCGCTGGATTTGAAAATCCTGATCGAGCCGGGGCGGTTCATCACCGGCAACGCGGGCATTCTCGTCACCCGTGTCGAGTATGTGAAGAAAACCGGGCGCAAGAACTTCATCATCGTGGATGCGGCGATGAACGACCTCCTCCGGCCCGCCCTGTATGATTCCTACCACGAGATCGTTCCGGTCAAGCAGCGCCACGGCCGGGTGGCTTGCTCGGACGTGGTCGGCCCGGTTTGCGAATCGGCGGATTTCTTCTGCAAGGACCGCTCCCTGCCGGCGGTGGCGGAGGGGGATTTTCTGGCGCTGCTGAGCGCCGGGGCCTACGGGTTCGTCATGGCGTCCAATTACAACGGCCGCGCGCTCGCGGCGGAAATTCTGGTGGACGGCGTGCGGGCGGCGGTGGTTCGCCGCCGGCAGCGATTGGAAGAGATATGGGCGGCCGAAAGCATTCCTTCCTGGCTGCGGTGAGCCGGGAAGGGAATGCGGGCGATTGGAAGGGAGCGGCGGGCCGGAAATAACTTTTGAAAAACATCCCGAATTGTTATTGCCAAACCATTTCATTGCATTATGATGGCTTGCAGATGGTCGGAAAATTGCGGTGCAGCGTGAAAAAATTGACCATTTCATTCCTCCACGTTGCGCCGATGGATGCTGCCGCCTAGTGGTGGCGGCAGAAGTTTTTTGATGAACGTTCCCGTTTGCCTTTTCGCCGAGACACGATTGGAGTTTGTGTTGAGCCGGGCCACCGCCGAGGGCCAGGTCATCATTGTTTGTCTGGCCGTGTTCTCCATATTTGCGTGGTACATGATGATCTTCAAGGGCCTGCAAATGCGGCGGGCCAAAAAGCTCAATCAATACTTTGATTCGGAATTCCGCGCGCAAAAAAGCGTCCTCGGCATTTTCGACCGCCGCCTGGAGGTCAACGGCTGCCCGTTTTTCGCCGTCTATCAGGAGGGCTGCCTGGAATTGGACGCCCGCCTCAAAAGCGAGGCCGGCGGCGCGCGCAAGCCCCACATCAGCCTCAAAAGCATGGAGCACATCAAGCGCACGCTCGAAAGCGCGGTGGCCCGGGAGTCGCTCAAACTGGAATCGGGTTTGATTCTTCTGGCCATTGCCGTCAGCGGGGCGCCGTTCCTGGGATTGCTCGGCACGGTCTGGGGAGTGATGGACACCTTCGCCATGGTCGGCCAGCAGCAACGGGCCGATTTGCTGACGATGGCGCCGGGGGTGTCGGCGGCCTTGATTACCACGGTGGCGGGTCTGCTGGTGGCCATTCCCTCCATGTTTGGCTACAACTGGCTGGTGCATACGTTGCGGGTGCGGACGGTGGAGCTGGACAACTTTGCCCAGGAACTGGTTTCAAAAATGGAGACGGAGTTTTTGAAGGAGGAATGACCGATGCGCCGCTTTTCCCAACGCAATTCGCTGGTGACGTTGAGCGAGATCAACATCACGCCCTTGCTGGACCTGGCTTTCGTCCTGCTGATAATTTTCGTGATCACCCGACCCATGCTCGAAGGCAATGTCCAGATGCAATTGCCCGAAAGCACGCAGGGCGACCCAAGAAACATTGACCGCCGGGATGTGCGGGTGGTGGAAATCAGGGCCGATGGCGCTTATTGGCTGGGCGGACGGCGGCTTTCCCTGGCCCAACTGGAAGCCGAGCTGGTCCAGACGTTCCACCAGAATCCCAAACTGACGGTGGACATCCGGGCCGACAAGCGGGCGGAATGGAATTACGTTTTCGGCGTGATGGACGTTTGCATGCGCAACCACATCACTCGCATTAGCCCGCGCACGTCGCCGGCTGGAAACAGATGACGCGTTTGCAGAAAAAATGTTTCGTGGTTTCGGGCGGCGCGCACGGCCTGTTGCTGGTGGTGTTGCTGGCGGCGGCGGCTTTTCGCCCGGAGCCGTCGCTGACCGAGCAACAGGTGTTGACCTTGGTTCCGTTCCGCGTTTTGGATCGCGCCGGTTCCGGCGGCGAGCCTGCCGCCGCCGTCGCGCCGCAACCGCCCCGGCCGGAGAGCCGCCCGGCTCCCAGGGAAACGCTCCCCCAGCCGCGGGAAACAACTCCGCAACCCCGGTTGAGCGAGCCGCCAAAGGCGGTGGCCAAGACCACTCCCACCGAACCCAAGACCACCCCCACCGAGCCTAAGAAATCCACCGCCGAAAAGCCCGCTCCCGAACCGGCCCCAAACAAACACGTCATCACGCCTGAATACACGCCGGTTACTGCCGGCAAGAAGCCGGCGGAGAAATCCGATTCATCCGCGCAGGCGCGCGCGCGCGCGGATGCCAGCAAGGCCCGTTCGGCTGAGCTTGCCAGCGCTTTGGAGGAACTGGCTTCCAATGTGCGCGCCACGGGGGCCAAATCCACAGTGGTGGCTTTGCCGGGAGAGGGCGGCGGGGAGGCGTTTGTGGGTTATGAAACAGCCATTTTCAACGCCTATTATCATGCCTGGAAGACGCCGGAGGAAACGACCGACAGGCTGGCGGTGGCGGATGGCAAGATTGTGGTGTCCCGCGACGGCACGATTGTTTCCGCCGAAATCGTGAGCAAGTCGGGCGATGCCGCGGTGGACCGCTCGGTGCAGCGGGCGTTGGACCAGGTCAAAACACTGCCGCCCTTTCCAGAGAAAGCCAAGGACACCCAGCGAAGCTTTTTAATCAGATTCAACCTCGAAGCAAAGCAATCATCCGGATGAAAACATTACGCAACATCGTCTTTATTTTTTTGTGCGGCTGCGCGCTGGCCGCGCGGGCGCAGGAGAGCGTCATCACCATCAAGAAGCCCGCGGCCCGGGTCATCCCCATTGCCATCACCGGCTTCACCGGCGAGGTGAATGCGGTTTTGAAGTTCGATTTGTCCGTCCTGGGAATGGAGACGACGGCGCCGGACAAGGCGGACTACCTGATCAGCGGCACGGCCAACGGCCGGCTGGAAGGGCGCCTGAACCAGGGCGGAACCGGCGGCGCCATTTTCGCCCGGGCTTACAGCAGCGGCAGCGCGCGCTCGCAGGCTCATGCTTTTGCCGATGACATCGCGAAGGCCATCCTGGAGACGCCGCCCATTTTTCACAGCCGAATCGCTTTCTGCCGGAAGGAGGGCGGCAGCACGGAGGTTTGGGTGGCGGACTTCGACGGGAACGGCCCGATGCAGATGAGCCGCGACGCTTCTTTGGTGGCCACGCCTTCGTGGGCGCCGGGCGGGCGCAAGTTGTTTTACACCTCCTGGCAGAACGGCAGCACGCAAATCCTGGAGCACGATGTCGCCACTGGCGCGCGCAAAGTGTTTGCCGGCTATGGCGGCGCGAGTTTCAACCCGGTGGTTTCGCCCGACGGCAGCAAGGTGGCGATGATCCTGAGCAAAAGCGGCAGCCCGAATTTGTACACGTGCGACATCAACGGCGGCAACTTGAGCCAGTTGACCCGCGGACGCGACGAGGCGTCCTCCCCCACCTGGTCGCCCGATGGCCGGGAGATTTGCTGCGTGGTTCGCTCCGGGCACGCCACCTTGCGCAAGATCAGCGTCAACGGCGGCGAGTCCAGGGAGCTACGCGCCGGCGGCCCGACCATCTATGGAAACCTGACCTCGCCGGACTGGTCGCCGGACGGGAAGAAGATAATTTTTACCTGCGGCAGCGGAACCTTCAACATTTGCCTTGTGCCGGCGGAAGGAGGGGACGCGGAAAGTTTGGTTGCTGGTGAAGATCCGTGCTGGGCGCCCAATTCCCGCACGGTTATTTTCACGCGGCGAGTTAATCACAATCGGGTTCTGTCCTTGCTTGACGTACCGACCAAACACGTTGAGAATGTGGGCCAGCTTTCGGGAAGCTGCTCGCAACCTGCATGGGCGAGGTAGGCAAAAATTTTCCCGGAGAACAAACAGACAATGAAAACTGCACGTTTATTGAGCGTATTTTTTGCGGGCGCGGCCTTGATCCTCGGCTCCGCTGGTTGTCAACACCGTCCCGTGGCGACGACGCAAATCCCGGACCGCGAAGCCGCCACACCCAAGTCGCCGCCACCCACGGCTGATAATACCATCACGTCTGGCGGCACCGGCCTTCCGGAAAAGCCCCCGGTGATTCCAGGCGAACTGATCGCGGAAAACACCAATGGCCCCTGGGCCGGGGTCATCGCCAACAACAATGAAGACCGCGAGAAATTCAAGGCGGACACCGTTTATTTCGACTTCGACAGCGCGACGATCAAGAAGAACGAGAACCAGAAGCTGGAGGAGGTGGCCAATTTCTTCAAAAACAACACGGAAGACGCGCTGCGGGTGGAAGGCAATTGCGATGAACGCGGCACGGAGAAGTACAATCTTTCGCTGGGCGAGCGGCGCGCGCTGGCGGTGCGGGAATATCTGGCCAACCTGGGGGTGGATTCCCGGCGGGTGGTCACGGTCACTTATGGCGCGGCCAAACCGGTTGACCCGGGCCACAATGAATCGGCCTGGAAAAAGAACCGTCGCGGCGAGCTGATCCTTCTGACTCCCAAGAGATAGCGGGCCGGGGCGTGCCACGGCGCGCCGGCCAAGCTCCGCCAGTCTTACTGGCAGCCTTTTTATGCTCATCCGCACCGGCGGGCGAATCCGCCGCACTTCGTCCTTTGCCGGCTGGCGTCTTGCTGATTCAATGACCGGATGAGTTCCAGCGATGACGTTTTCGACTCGGCCAGGCCGGAGATATACCAGATTCAAACCAAGGCCCGCGGCCCGGCGGGAAGCCTGCCCATCACCGAAGATTTGCTCCTGAACAGTCCCAGCGGCGACCTTTTCGGGTTGTCCCTGAACGCGGGGATGGGATGGAATCCGGCGGAGGCGGGCCGCAAGCAATTCCTCATTTTGACCACGCAAGGGGGACTGCGCGCCCCCGACGGGCGGCCGATTGCCCTGGGTTATCATACCGGACATTGGGAAATTGGATTGCTGGCGCAGGCCGCCGCGGAAGAGTTTACCCGCCTGCAAACGATTCCCTTCGCCGGTTTTTGTTCCGATCCGTGCGACGGGCGGACCCAAGGCACGACCGGCATGTTTGACAGCCTGCCTTACCGGAATGACGCGGCGGTGGTTTTCCGGCGGCTGGCGCGCTCGCTGCCGTTGCGCGCCGGAGTGCTGGGAGTGGCGACGTGCGACAAGGGTTTGCCCGCGATGATGATGGCGGTGGCGGGCCTGCGCGATCTGCCCTGCGTGGTGGTCCTCGGCGGAGTCACCCTGCCCGCCATCGGCGGCGAGGACGCCGGGACGGTCCAAACGCTGGGAGTTCGTTATGCGCATGGGCTGGTTTCGCTGTCGCAGGCCGCGGAGTTGGGTTGCCGGGCCTGCGGGTCGCCCGGAGGCGGCTGCCAATTTCTCGGCACGGCGGCCACGGCGCAAGTGGTGTGCGAGGCGCTGGGGCTTTCGTTGCCGCACTCGGCCCTGGCGCCTTCCGGACAACCGGTGTGGCTGGACATGGCGCGGCGTTCGGCCCGCGCACTCCTGGGCCTGGAGAGACGGAAGCTGGCGATGCGCGATGTTCTTTCGGCGGAAAGCATCCAAAATGCGATGGTGGTTCACGCCGCCTTCGGCGGTTCGACCAATCTGTTGTTGCACATCCCCGCCGTCGCCCACGCCGCCGGCCTGAAACCCCCGGCGGTGCAGGACTGGATTTCGGTCAACCGCCGCGTCCCCCGCCTGGTCAGCGTGCTGCCCAACGGCCCGATTGACCATCCGACCGTGCGCGTGTTTCTGGCGGGAGGCGCGCCGGAAGTGATGTTGCATTTGCGGAAATTGGGTTTGCTCAACCTGGAGGCGCTGACCGTCACCGGAAAAACTTTGGGGGAGAATCTCGCCTGGTGGGAAGGCTCCGACCGCCGCCGACGTTTCCGGGAACTGCTCGGCGAGCAGGACGGCGTGGAGGCGGACGAGGTGATTTTTTCGCCCGAGCGGGCGCGGGCGCGGGGCCTGGCCGGCACGCTGGTTTTCCCGCGCGGCAATCTGGCCCCGGAAGGGTCGGTGGTCAAAAGCGCCGCGATTGATCCCACGGTGGTGGACGGCGACGGCGTTTACCGCAAGGAAGGGCCGGCGCGCGTCTTTGTCAACGAGAAAGACGCGATGGCCGCCGTCAAACAACGGCGCATCCACGCGGGCGACGTGATCGTGCTCACCGGCGTCGGGCCGATGGGAACCGGGATGGAGGAAACCTACCAGGTCACCGCCGCGCTCAAGCACCTCCCTTTCGGCAAGGAGGTCGCGCTCCTGACCGACGCCCGTTTCTCCGGCGTTTCCACCGGCGCGTGCATCGGCCACATCGCCCCGGAAGGTCTGGCGGGCGGGCCGATCGGCAAGGTTTTGGAGGGGGATGTCATCCGGATTCTGATTGACCGCAAGGGCCAGGAGGGGACGCTGGATCTGGTGGGGGAAAAGGGGCGGCGCTTCACGCCGGAGGAAGGCGGGCGGATTCTGGCCGGCCGCGCGCCGCGCAAGGACCTGGCGCCCAATCCCGCCCTGCCGGAGGACACGCGGCTTTGGGCCGCCCTGCAATCGGCCGGAGGCGGGACCTGGGCCGGATGTGTCTATGACGCGGACCGGATCATCACGGCCCTCCAGGCCGGCCAGGCGCAGGCCAGGCCGGCGCCATAAAAGTCCGGGTTGCCAACCGGGGTCATGGCATATCCGTGTTGCTGACGAACGCGAGCCGTTTGCTGTCCGGCGACCAGGAGGGGACATTCATCGTGCCCTGGCCCCCATAGACATAAGCGACCACCTTGGCGGGGCCGCCTTCCGTGGGCATCAGGCGAAGATAAACCTGTTTGTAGTAAGGGTGGTCCTTCGGATCAATCTCCTTGGGAAAACTGAGGAAGGCAATCCACTTTCCGTCGGGAGAAATATGGGGAAACCAATTATTGAATTCGTCGTTGGTGATTTGCTCCTGGTCTTTGCCGTCGGGCTTCATCCGCCAGAGCTGCATCCTGCCGGTGCGGGTCGAATTGAAGTAGATGTATTTGCCGTCCGGCGTATATTCCGGGCCGTCATTCAGCCCGGGGGAGTCAGTCAGCCGGATTTCTTCGCCGCTGCCATCGGCGGAGATTTTGTAGATGTCGAATTTGTCATTTCTTCCCCCCGTATAGACCAGAAATTTTCCGTCCGGCGACCAGCCATGAAGATAGGAAGGGGACAAAGCGGTGATCCGCTTGGGCGCGCCACCCTGGACTGGAACGGTGAAGACGGCGGACTGGCCTCCGTGACTGGTGCTCTGATCGCTCAGGCCGAGCATGGCGCCGTCGAAAGACAACACGTGATCGTTGTTGTTGCGGTTGGCGGAACCGGTGTCAATGAGGGCCGGTTTTTTTTGCGCGAGATCGAAGCGGCACAAACCTCCCCAGCCTTCGACGCGTCCGCTGAGGTTGTAAATCAACGCGGCGCCGTCCCGGGTCCAGTTCGGCGCTTCGAAGGGCTGGGGCGAGCGGTGGAGGACTTCCAGCCGGCCGGTCTGCGGCTCGAGGATTTCCAGACAGCTTCCGATGTAATCCCGATAAGGGACAAAATCCACCCGGGCGGGTTTGATGAGGCGCACATCGCGGAAAACGGCTTTTTCGATCACGTCGGCGGCGTGGGAGCAAATGAATAATCCGGCGTACACGTCCTCGCCCAAGTCCAGGTTTGTCAACTCGGCGCTGACAAACGGCTCGCCATAGCGGGCGGCTGAAAAAATAAAGTTGCTGCCCTTTCGTTCGAACTGGAGGACATCGGCGTTGGTGACGGGCAGCAGGATTTGCTCGGTGATGGCTCCTTTGCCGCGCCGGAACTGGAGCGAGATGAGGTCCACGCCGTGCTTGGCGCAGTCGGCATAGGGGGCCTCGGGATCCAGGCTGGGCCGAACCATCCAGCCCACTTTGCGATGCTCAATGGCGCCTTTGCCGATGAATTCGGCCCTGGTGCGCAGAATGAAGTTGCCCTTCATCTTTTTCCAAACGAAATGGAATTCGTCGCGGCCGAGCCACATATTGGAGCCCGCTCCGGTCAGGGTATATTCCTGGCTGGGGGCGTCGTAGCCGGCGGAGCCGGAAAGTTTGGGGGAACCGACATCCGTTTGTCCCTCAAACACGCCCACCGGAGTTTCCTGGGAAAAAGCGGAAAGGGCCGCCGAGGAGAGAAGAGCAGACATGGTGATCAACTTTCGCAAATCGGTTCTGGTTTTCATAATTTTTTATTGCCTGGAGGTCTTCTGCCGGAGAAGCAAGAGTTGGCGATCTGTTTGTCCTTGCGCGGCAAAGGTCATTTGGCGAAGAAGGCCTCCAGCGACAGGGTGAATTGCGGCAAGGCCGTGCTGGCAAGCGTGCCGCCCGACCCGTGGAGGGCATGTTCGGTGAATTGGCCGTTCTTTGGCTGCCGATAGACTTCGATCTTTTTTTCCGGGCCGAGGACGAGCCAACATTCTTTCACCCCGGCGGTGGCATAGGCGCGGAGTTTCGAGCGGTCGTAATCATGGCTCGTAATTGAGATTTCGATAACCAATTCGGCGGTGTGGGGGTGGTCATCACGAAAGTCTTCCTTGCGACCTGCGACCACCGCAAGGTCCGGCTCCGGCTCCGAATCACCACAGGCCAGGGGTTGTTCAGTGCGCAAAAGCCGCCTGGCCGGGAGGACACTGGCCAGAGCCTCGTGCAAGGATTGCAGGAGGAAGCTGTGCAGGGGAGATTTTGAAATTTTCGTATAGACGAACCCATAGAGAAGTTCCGTGTTTTTGGGAATCAGGCCCAGCTCGCCCAACGCGCGATAGGCGGCCACGGACAGGGGCCAGAGTTGCGCTCCGCGCAAGGGGACCGGAGGAGACTCAAGCGCGTTCATCATGGAGCAAAATATAACCGGGCAAGCCGTGTCCGCAAGGGCGGAATGGCCGCCGCAAGGAAAGGAAGTTGCACATTTGCGACATTTGATTCAGAAGGCGGCCAACTGGGGAAAGCCTTTTTCAGGATCAATCTTCAAGTCCCGGATGGCCCGTGCGACTATTTCGCGCCCAATGGCGCCGCGTAGGGCCAGGGCGTGCAAAACAGCCAGCGTCGTGCATTCGGCGTCAATCTCAAAGAAGCGGCGCAGGCGGGCGCGGGTATCGCTGCGGCCAAATCCATCGGTGCCCAAGGTGGTCAAGCCGCCGGGAACCCATTTGGCAATCTGGTCGGGAACTATTTTCATGTAATCGGAAACGGCGATGAACGGGCCGGTTTCCGGTTCGAGCAGTTGCCGGATCCAGGGCTTCCGGGCCGGCGCGGCGGGATGAAGCAGATTCCAGCGCTCGGCGAGCAGGGCTTGGTTGCGGAGATTCTTGTAAGAGGTGGCGCTCCAGACATCGGCGGAGACCTCGTAGCGTTCGGCCAGAATTTCCTGCGCGCGCAAGGCCGAATGAATGAGGCTGCCGCCGCCCAAGATGTGCGCTTTGTGTTTTTTGCCTTCCGGGCCGGGCTTGAACTTGTAGAGGCCTTTGAGGATCCCCTCTTCGCACCCGGCCGGCATGGGCGGCATGGCGTACTTTTCGTTGTAAAGACAAAGATAGAACATGATTTCCTCGCCGTCCTCGAACATGCGCTTCATGCCATCGCATATAATCGCCGCCACTTCGTAAGCAAACGCCGGATCATAGGCGTAAAGAGTCGGGACGGCGCTGGCGGCCAGCGGGGAGTGGCCGTCCTGATGTTGCAGGCCTTCGCCGTTGAGGGTGGTGCGGCCGGAAGTGGCGCCGAGCAGAAAGCCCTTGGCCCGGCTGTCGCCGGCGAGCCAGATTTGATCTCCCACGCGCTGCGGACCGAACATGGAGTAGTAAATATAGAAGGGAATCAAATTGACGCCGTGGTTGGCGTAAGCCGTTCCCGCCGCGACAAACGAGGCAATCGAGCCGGCTTCGGTGATGCCTTCCTCCAGAATCTGGCCGTCTTTGGCTTCATGGTAGAAGCTCAAGCCTTCTTTGTCCACCGGCTCGTAGAGTTGGCCCTTGGAAGAGTAAATGCCGATCTGGCTGAAGAGCGTATCAATGCCAAAGGTGCGCGCTTCGTCTGGCACGATCGGGACGACGCGGCGGCCGACCTTCGGATCACTTATCAGTTTGCCCAGCAGGCTGACAAAGGCCATGGTGGTGGAGACCTCCCGGGCGCCCGTTCCCCGGATCATTTCCGGAAACGCCTGCAAACGCGGCGTCTGCAACGGTTCGGCTTTGACCTCGCGTTTGGGGACGAATCCGCCCAGCTTTTTCCTGCGTTCCAGCAAATACCTGGTTTCCGGCGAATCCTTGGCCGGGCGGAAGAAAGGCGTGTCCGCGATGTCTTCATCGCTGATCGGCACATCGAAGCGGGCGCGGAATTCGCGCAGCTCCTTTTCGTTCATCTTTTTCTGCTGGTGGGAAATGTTGCGGCCTTCGCCCGCTTCGCCCAGGCCGTAGCCCTTGACGGTCTTGGCCAGGATGACGGTGGGGCCGCCCTTGTGTTCCACGGCGGCCTTGTAGGCGGCATAGACTTTTTTGGGGTCGTGTCCGCCGCGCCCCAGACGGGTCAGGTCGTCGTCGGTCAAATGGTCCACCAGCCGGAGCAGTTCGGGATATTTGCCGAAGAAATGGCGGCGGATGTAGCTGCCGGGGGCGACGGTGTATTTTTGGAATTCTCCGTCCACCGCCTCGTCCACGCGCCGGAGGAGCAGCCCGGATTGGTCCAACGCGAACAATTCATCCCACTGCGAACCCCAGATCACCTTGATGACATTCCAGCCCGCGCCGCGAAAAACGCCCTCCAGTTCCTGGATGATTTTGCCGTTGCCGCGCACCGGGCCGTCGAGCCGTTGCAAATTGCAGTTGACAATCCAGGTGAGGTTGTCCAGGCCCTCCCGCGCCGCCAGCGTCAAGGCGCCGAGGGTTTCCGGCTCGTCCGATTCGCCGTCGCCCACAAAGGCCCAGACCCGCGGCTCCGCCGCCGTTGGAAGCAGCCGGCGGGCCTGGAGATAGCGAAGGAAGCGGGCCTGGTAAATGGACATGATCGGGCCAAGCCCCATGGAGACGGTGGGGAATTGCCAGAAATCGGGCATCAAATAGGGATGGGGATAGGAGGAAAGGCCGCCGCCCTCGGAGAGTTCCTGGCGGAAATTGTGGAGATGCCGCTCCTCCAGGCGATACTCCAAAAAGGCGCGCGCGTAGTTGCCGGGCGTGGTATGGCCCTGGAAATAAATCAAATCGGCCGGCCCCGCCTGGCCGCCGCCGCGGAAGAAATGGTTGTACGCCACCTCGTAAAGGGTGGCCATGGAGGCATAACTGGAAATATGGCCGCCCACCCCGGTATCGTTGCGCTGGGCGTTGACCACCATCGCCATGGCGTTCCAGCGGGCCAGGCTTTTGATGCGCCGTTCCAGTTCCCGGTTGCCGGGATAGTGCGGCTCGGCGTCGGGCGGGATGGTATTGATGTAAGGGGTGTTGACCGGTTTCGGAACGTCAATCCCCGCCGCCTGTAGCCGCAAAACCAGGTCATCCAGCAGCAAACCGGCCTTTCCTGCCCCCTGGTTCTTGAGCGTGGCTTCGATCACCTCCTGCAGGGAGTTGAGCAAACTGTGGCCGGGGGAGCCGGAGGATGCCGCCGGCGGGGCCGGTTTGGCCGCCGTTCCGGGACGCCGGGATGTGGGCCTGCGTTGCAAGTTCAGAGTTTCAGGTTCAATGTTCAAGCATTCGCGCCGCCAACCCAAACCGCACCCTGGGCGCGCCTGCTTTTGCCGCTCATGTGGTTGCAGTTTAAAGTTCAAAGCTTAAAGTTCAAATTCTATTTTCGGCTCGCCGCTCCGTTTGAAACGCCCATTCGACGATTGACATTCTTGAGCCGGCTGCTGACCATCCCCCCATCACTATGAATTCATTCGCCCATCCAAAAACCGTTCTCGTCGCAACCCTGGTCCTCGGCCTGCTCGGCTCGCTCCGCGCCGCCGACGCAACCGGCCGCTGGAAATCCGAATTCGAGACCCCGCTCGGGCCGACGAAATATACTTACGAACTCAAGGCCGACGGCGACAAGCTCACCGGCAAAGCCATCCGCGAGCGCAACGGAGAAACCAACACCACCGAGATCAAGGAGGGAAAGATCAAGGGCGACGAAATCTCTTTCGTCGAGCAGGTGAAATTTCAGGACTCGGACGTGCGCATCGAATACTCCGGCAAACTCTCCGGCGACGAAATGAAACTGGCCCGCCAAGTGGGCGACTTCGGCACGACGGACATCGTGGCCAAGCGCGAGAAGGAAGCAGCGCCGGCGCCCGCCGTGGCCGTGGCGGGCAAGTGGCAGTCCGAATTCGACAGCCAGGTCGGCCATCAAAAGTACCTTTATGAATTCAAATTGGACGGCGACAAACTCACCGGCAAGGCGACGCGAAACGTGGAGGATCAAACAACGACGAACAACATCACCGGCAAGGTGACCGGCAGCGACATCTCATTCACCGAACCGCTCAAGCTTGAGGACCAGGAGATTGAGATTGATTATTCTGGAAAAATCGCCGGCGACGAAATGAAACTGACCCGCAAAGTGGGTGATTTTGCCACGACCGAGATCGTGGCCAAGCGGGTCAAAGAGACCCCCGCAAAATAGCCGGTTTAATTCTTGACAGATTCCACGGCAGGGCAACACTCTGTCGAGCCGTGACTTTATGCCAGGAGATCGAGTCACGGCTCGACGGAGTCTCGCCCTACCAATTCTTGACATGGGGGGAATCGAAAAGTCTCAAACTGGCGGAGAGAGGGGGATTCGAACCCCCGGTACTTTTTAGGTACTCACGCTTTCCAGGCGTGCGCGTTAAACCACTCTGCCATCTCTCCACCGGGCCATAATTTGGAGGACGATCCTCGTGGCTGCAACCTTTTTCCCCGCCTTCAGGCATGAAGGGTGATGGCTGAGGCGCTCAACTCGACAAAATCATGCGCGGCCAACGCTGTCACCAAAGCAGTCAGATTCACCGCTACAAGATGAGACAAGGCATCGTTGGAAATGTTGCCGGTGGAGACCAAAAGCAATTTCGGAGGCGCGCCGCGAAGAAGAAATTGAGTCACAAAATCCTCGTCTTTTGTCACGACTACCCGCTTCTCCAATACGGCGATGGAGGTAATGTCTGGATCTGGCGTGCGGTTTCCCTGGGGAAGATCGAGGGTATGAACCGCATCGTGGCCCGCTGCGGTCAATGCGCGGGCCAGCCGGCGGGGCAGTTGCGCGTCCACCACGAACTTCATGCCGCCAGCGGATCAACGCGCTTGACTTGACTCAACCGGGCGCCATAAGCGCAGGCGGCCTTCAAATCCTCCGCCTCCAAGTCGGGATAATCAGCCAGGATTTGCGCGGCGGTCATTTCGCCGCTCAACAATTCCAGCAGAAACTCCACCGGATAACGCAAACCGCGCACGCACGGCTTGCCGTGGCAGATTTCGGGGTCCACCGTGATGCGTGACAACAATTCAGCGTTCGACATACGATGAATTTACACCGTCTTGAAATTCCTGCCAAGGACGCAGTTTGGAAGCCCAACCCTCGGCGACCGTTAAAAACTTATCGCAAACTGGGCAAGCCGTCGCCTGCGCTCATTCCAATGCGGAGTTGTGGTAGTGCAGGATCTTGAACTCCGGGCAATCCAGGATTTCCGCGGCTAACTGGAACTGGCTTTCGAACGCGGGAAAAAAAGTGTCGCCCTCCACCGTCCGCTTGACGAGTGTCAGGTAGAGATCGGAGCAAAACGGCAGCGCCTCGGCATAGACCTGGCCCCCGCCGCAAATGAAGATTTGCCGCTTGTCCCCGCCATAGTCAATTTTCTCCAGCCTGGAAACGACCTCAAATGTCCCGCATCGAAACAACCCAAGCTCGGTCTGCTCGACGAGATCCCGCGTTTGTTTGAAGCGGCGGGACAGCACGATGGTATGCCGGTCCGGGAGAGGACGGCCAATCGCCTGGAAAGTTTTGCGTCCCATCACGATGATGTTTCCGACGGTCATTTTCCGAAAAAAGCGAAAGTCCTCCGGCAGATGCCAGGGAATTTTGCCGCCGCAACCGATCACGCGATTTTCGCTCATCGCGGCAATGGCTTGAAAGGGTTTCATCACATCGGCGGGCTCCCCGCTCACACGGCGATGGGCGCCCGAATCGCCGGATGCGGATCGTAGCCGGTCAACTCGAAATCCTCGAACTGGAAATCGTGGATGTTCGTGACGGCGGGGTTTAATTTCATCCGCGGCAATGGCCGCGGCTGGCGGGAGAGCTGCAGCCGGGCCTGGTCCAGATGATTGCGGTAGAGATGCAGGTCCCCGAAGGTGTGGACAAAGGTCCCCGGCTTCAGGCCGCAGACCCGGGCCACCATCAGGGTGAGGAGCGCGTAGGAAGCGATATTGAAGGGCACACCCAAAAATAAGTCGGCGCTGCGCTGGTAAAGCTGGCAGCTCAACTCGCCCTCCTGGACGAAGAATTGAAAAAGGGCGTGGCAGGGCGGCAAGGCCATCTGTTCGATCTCCCCGGCGTTCCAGGCGCTGACGATCAGACGCCGGCTGTCGGGATTCTTTTTGATCTGCGCGATGACTTGATCAATTTGATGGATGGAGCGGCCGTCGGGTGTCCGCCAGTCGCACCATTGCGCGCCGTAAATGCGGCCCAGGCTGCCGTCCGCGCCGGCCCATTCATCCCAGATGGTCACGCCGTGGTCGTGCAAATACTTGACGTTGGTGTCGCCGCGCAGGAACCAGAGCAGCTCGTAAATGATGGATTTGAGGTGGACCTTTTTGGTGGTCAGGAGCGGAAATCCGTCCTGCAAGGGGAAGCGGGCCTGCGCGCCAAACACGGCGCAAGTGCCGGTGCCGGTGCGGTCCTGCTTGAACTTCCCCTGCTCCAGGACCAGTCGCAAAAGCTGGTGATATTGAGTCATAAAGCGAACGGCCAAGGCCGCAAAGGGGCCTAATAAATCTTCACGGTCAAATGATGTTTCTCCAGGATCGTCCCTTCAAATTGGGCCAGTTGGGCCAGGTCCTCGTTGTAATCGGCCAGCGCCCGGATCTCGGCGGAGCGGGCGGCGGTCAGATTGCTTTGGAGTTGGAGGACGATAAAAGGGGTGCTGGTGCCGACTTGCAGCTTTCTTTGCTCGGCTTGGAGGGCCTGATCGGCATAGTCGCGGGCGTCATGGGTGGCTTTGGTTTGTTCAAAGTCGCTTTTGGCTTTCTCAATGGTGTTTTGGATTTGAATCAAAATGTTCTGCTCCACCAACTGATACAAGGCTTGGGCCTGTTCGATGGAGGCCTTGGCCGCCCTGTAATTGTTGCGCGCCGCCGTGTTGCCGAGCGGAACAGTCAGGACGGCGCCATAAGAGTAAAAAGGGAAATTGTTCGCTGGAATGTCACCGTAGGCGGCGCCCACGCTCCCCTTCAACCCGGTGCGGCCATAGCTTCCGGTCAGGTTCAGTTCCGGGTAGAGCTGGTTCTTCTCGAACCGCCGGTTGACATCCAGGCGTTCCACGGCGACCCTGGCCTGCTGGAGGTCGGGGCGCTTGGCCAGGGCTGCCTGCCAGCTTTCCTCCAGGTCGAACATCTCCGGCAGCGCCAGCAGTTTTTCCGCGGGAACCAGCTTGACGTCGTACAAATCCCTGTACTTGTCTGTAATCAGGGATTTCAAAATGTTTTCCTCCTGGATCACGCCTTGCTGGGCGGCAAGCAGGGCGGCCCGGCTGGAGGCCAGTTGGGAAAGGGATTGGGCGACGTCCAGGTCGGTGAGGACGCCGGCCTGGACTTTTCTCCGGTTGTCCGACACCAGTTGCCCCGCCAGGTTGGTCGCGTCCTCCTGCACCCGGACATTTTCAAAGGCGTAATTCAGTTCGTAATAAGCCTGCTCCGTGGCGCTGATGTTGGTCATGACCGCCATGCGGAAACCGAATTCATCGGATTGGATGGTTTTTTTGGCCACCAGGATGGCGGCGCGATCAGCGTCAATCCAAAAGTTCTTCAAGAGCGGCTGCTGGAGGTTGATGCCGGCGGTGGTGGTGTCCTGGGCAAACGGAGCGTTGGGCAGTCCATTGGTGTCGTAGGTTTGAAAGGCGGATTTGTCCAGGGTGGTAAAGAGATTGTACTGCAAGCCCCAAGGGGTCAGAGCGTTTCCACCGTTGGGCGCGCCAATGCCAAAGGCATATTGCTGATCGTCCACGTGCTCAGGCTGGATTGCCGCGCCATTGATGAAGCGCCCCGGATTGACAGAGTTGGTGTCCCTGGCCGAGACATTGAACGCTGGCTCGTAGGCGTTGCCATAATCCGCGCCGAGCGCAAATTTATCCAGCAACGGGACGTAGCGCTGGATTTTCAAATTCAGGTTGTGCTCCAGCGCCATCTGGACGGCTTGTTCCAGGGTGAGGGATTGGACTTTGTCCGCCTGCCCCGCGGCCGCGACCGCCCAGCAGAGTAAACCCCATGTAAGACCTAATCGTTTCATCAGTTCGTCTTTGGACGGCGGGCAGTCTGGCCCACTTCAATTTTTTCGTCAACCATCCCCATTACCCGGCAGTGCCTCCATTTGGTGTAGAGTCGAGCCTGTGGCTCGAAATCGGCGCGCAGCGCCGACGCTACAACAATTACATGAAGGCACTCCCCATTACCCGGCGGCCCGGGACAAGCGGTCGGCGATGGCGCGCCATTCCTCCCGGGGCGGCGGGGCTTCGACGACGATCAAGCCCGCGCCGGCCTCGTCGCATTGGTGCAGTTCCGCATAGAGCGCGCGGGCAAAGGCTTGGGCGTCATGCGGCAGCACGGCCACGCGGCCAAAATCACCCGACAAGGGAATGCGGCTGTGCGCCACGAGGTGGATTTGGCTGGGCGGGAAATTCAGGGCCTTGAGTTGCGAGGCCAGATCCGCCTCGTCGCGCCACGACAGCACGGCCAGTTTGGCTTTGGGGGAATAGTGCTTTTGCAGCAAGCCCGGACTGCGCAGGAGGGTGTCCGTGCCGCCGGACCAGCCGGGCGCGGGCATCTGCAATCCCCTCTGGCCCAGGACCGCAAGCAGGGATTCGGCATGCACCATTCCCGGACGCAACAAGCGTGGCGGCTCGGTGGTGAGGTCCAGCACCGAGGACTCGATGCCCACTTGCGCCGGACCGCCATCCACGATGAGGGGGATTTTGCCCTCAAAATGTTTTCGCACGTGCCCGGCCGTGGTCGGAGAAACCTGGTTGGCGGGATTGGCGCTCGGAGCGGCCAGGGGGAAACCGCAGGCGCGGATGACCGCCTGGATGAAAGGATGCGCCGGCCAGCGGACGCCGACCGTCGGGCCGCCTGCGGTGACGATGTCCGGGATTTGCGCCGAACGCGGCAAAACCAGCGTCAGCGGTCCCGGCCAGAAGGCCCCGGCCAGTTTATCGGCCACGGGCGGCCAGGAGGCAACGCAGCGCCATGCCAGCTCCAAACCGGCCACGTGAACAATGATGGGATTGCGCTCCGGCCGCCCCTTGATCTTATAGATGCGGGCGACGGCCGCGGCGTCCCAGGCATTGGCGGCCAGGCCATAGACCGTTTCGGTCGGCAGCGCGACCAACTGGCCGGCGCGCAGCAGTTGGGCCGCTTGCTGGACCGCCTCCTCAAACAGCGGGGCCGAGTGGGTTGATAAGATCAGCGACTTCATTGTGACCAGGACTGAACCGCGAAAACAGAACACTGGCAAACTTCATCCAAAATTCCTAGACTGCATGCGTGCTGGAAATCCTGACCCAACAACTGGCTGAAAACCAATCGCTGACCGACGCCCAGGTTGCGCACGCGGTGCGGGACCTAACCAACCAGAACATTGCGCCCCAAATCAAGGCTCAATTCCTGACGGCCCTGGCGCGCAAAGGCGAAACCCCCGCGGAAATCGCCGCGTTCGCCCTGGAACTGCGCGCCAAGGCCATCGAGCCGCCGCTGGACAAGGAAACCCGTTCCCGGCAAATCCTGGATGTTTGCGGCACCGGCGGCGACCGTCTCAACACCTTTAACATCTCCACCACGGTCGCGCTGATCACCGCTTCCGCCGGGGTGACGGTGGCCAAGCACGGCAACCGCGCGATCACTTCGCAGGCCGGAAGCGCCGACGTGCTGGAAGCGCTGGGCATCCGCATTGATCTGGAGCCGGAGGAGGCGGCGCGCTCGTTGGCCGAGCATCATTTCGCCTTTCTTTTCGCGCCCAAATACCATCCAGCTTTCCAGCACATCGCCCCGGCGCGCAAACTCTGCGCCGAGCGCGGCCAGCGGACAATTTTTAATTTCCTGGGTCCCCTGCTTAATCCCGCCCGGCCGGCGGCGCAATTGATCGGTGTGCCGCAACCGCAATTGTGCGGGCCGCTCGCGCAGGTGCTCCAGCGGCTCGGCGTCCGCCGGGGCATGGTGGTGTCGGGCGCGGTCCCCTCGCCCGGCGCTCCGGCGCACCTGGACGAGCTTTCCACGCTGGGCGACAATTGCATCGCGGAGTTCTATCAGGAGCGGGGCTTTTCCATTTCCACCTTGTCGCCGCGGGACTTTCCCGTGCAGCCGGCGGCGCTGGCGGACCTGGCCGGAAGCGACCGGCGGGTCAACGCGGAAATTGTGCGGCGGTTGCTGCGCGGCGAGGATCGGGGACCCAAGCGGGACGCCGTGCTGTTGAACTGCGCGGCGGCGTTGTTCGTGGCCGAGAAAGCATCCTCGCTCACGGCGGGCTGGGAACTGGCCGGGGAACTGGTGGATTCGGGCAGGGCGTTGTCGAAGCTGGAGCAACTGGTGCGCGCCGGCGCTTGAGGACATGGGCGCCGAAATTTGCATCACGGCAATGGAATGAGCGCCGTCCCGCTTTGCCTGGCGCCCGGGAAATAGCCGGCGGCTTCCCGGCTGGCGGTGATCATCGCCACCGACTTCAGCAAATGTTCCAGCTCATGGAGGAAAGTTTGACGGTTGTCCCTTCCCGCCGTAAGCCTGGGGCATGACAGAAGTTATGATGAATCTGCCGGAGAAGGCGTCGCTGGCGCTGAAGGTGCCGACGGAGGCGTTGGGCAAGGAACTGCTTCTGGTGGCCGCTGTCAAACTTTACGAACTCGGCAGGCTCTCTTCCGGCGCCGCAGCGGAGTTGGCCGGTGTGCCCAAGCCTGTTTTTCTTGCCAAGCTCGCCGATTACGGGGTTTGCACGTTTGACCTGAAGAAAGAGGAACTTCAACGGGAGTTGACGCTTGGCTGACGTCATCGCCAATACTTCGCCGCTCCAATATCTGCACCAGGTTGGGCAGCTTGATCTTTTTCCAAAATTGTTCGGGCGAATAATTGTCCCCGAGGCTGTTGTTTTACCTCGCCACCATGCCGCCACGTGGTTCGCCGCTTGGGACGAGACGCATGGAGGAAACCACAAACATTTAAGCTTGCCTTTTTTCGGGTTTCGCCGACTATTCACCGCCTGATATGGAAGCTGATACAACAGTAACGCTCTACAATTTTTATGGCTGGCTGCACACCAACCGCAAACGGGTGCTGGCGGGCGCAATCGTGGTGGTGGTGGTCGCGGCCGTCACGAGCTTGTGGATTTGGCACAACAACCAGAACGAAGCCGTCGCCAACCAGGAGTTGCTCGACGCGGCCTCGGTCTCCGGCATGACCGGGTTGGAAGAACATGCCAGGCGGGATGCGCTGCTCAAAATCAACCAGGAATACCCCGGCACCATCGCGGGGGCAAACGCCCAGTTGCTCGCCGCCAAGGCGTCCTTCCTTGAGGGCAAATACGCCGACGCGCGGCAGGGATTCTCCAAATTCGTCTCCGACCACCCCGGCCATGATCTGATTCCCCAAGCCCAGGTCGGGATCGCCGCCTCCTTCGAGGCGGACGGCCAGCTCAGCGAGGCGGTGGGAAAATACAAGGAGATCGCCGCGATCTACGCCACCGACGCCAACATCGCCAATCCGGTGAAATTGACCCTCGGCCGCTTGAGCGAAGCCCAAAACAAGCCGGAGGTGGCGGTGACTTTTTATCAGGAACTGGCGCACATCAACAACCCTTACGATCCCTGGGTGGCCGAGGCCGCCGAACGCCTCCGGCTTCTCCTGGCCAAACATCCTGAGCTGGACAAATCCGCGACCTCCAATCCCTACCAGCCAAGCCTGATGAATCCGTCTCCGGCCGAATTGCAGCTTTCCCCCCCGCCCGCAAGCCCGGACAGCGCCCCCGCGCCCGCCGCCGCGCCAAAAACGGACCAAAGCTCTCCCGGGATGCCGCTGACCACCAACCTTGCTCCGGCCGCCAAGCCATGAACGAGCGGTTCCGCGTCGTTGCCGCCGGCGCGGCTCCGCCTGAATCTTTCGACGCATGAAGCTGACTCTCATTGGAACAGGGTATGTCGGACTGGTCACGGGCACCTGTTTTGCCGAAGCCGGCCACCAGGTCATTTGCGTGGATAAGGACGCCGAGAAAATCAAGCTGCTCAACGCGGGCGGGATGCCCATTTACGAGCCGGGCCTGGAGGAATTGGTGCATAAGAACGCCGCCGCCGGCCGCCTCCATTTCACCAGCAGCACCCAGGAAGGCGTCGAGCGCTCGGACGTCATTTTCATTGCCGTCCCCACTCCGGCGTCGCCGGACGGTTCGGTGGACTTGAGTTTCATCGAGGCGGTTTCCCGCGAAATCGCCGCCGCCATGACCGGCTACCGCATCGTGGTGGACAAAAGCACCGTCCCGGTGAAAACCGGGGAAAAAGTCGCCGAAACCATCAAGCGCTATTGCAAAGCCCGGGTGGAGTTCGATGTGGTGAGCAATCCCGAATTTCTGCGCGAGGGTTTTGCCGTGGATGATTTCATGAAGCCCGACCGGGTGGTGGTGGGCGTGGCCTCGCCGCGGCCCGTGGCGGCGATGCGGGAAGTTTTTGCGCCCTATCACGCGCCCATCATCTTCACGGACATCCATTCGGCCGAGCTGATCAAGCACGCGGCCAATTCCTTCCTCGCCCTGAAAATCTCCTACATCAACGCCATTTCCGTCCTGTGCGAAATGTCCGGCGGCAACGTGCAGGAAGTGGCCAACGGCATGGGGATGGACACCCGCATCGGGCGCAGGTTCCTTGAGGCTTCGCTCGGTTTTGGCGGCAGTTGCTTCCCCAAGGACTTGAGCGCCTTCATCCGCATCTCCGAAAAACTCGGCTACGATTTCGCCCTGCTCAAGGAAGTGCAAAAGATCAACGCCGGGCAGATGGATCGCTTCCTCAAGAAAATCATTGACACCCTCTGGGTCCTCAAAGGCAAGACCCTGGGCGTTCTCGGCCTGGCCTTCAAGCAAAACACCGACGACGTCCGCATGTCCCCAGCCATCGAGTTGTGCCAGCGCCTGCAAAAGGAGGGCGCCGCCCTGCGCGTCCACGACCCCCAAGCCATGGATAAAGCCCGGGCCATCCTCCAGGACGTCACCTACGTGGACGACATGAACGAAGTGGCCATCGGATGCGACGCCCTCATTGTGGCCACCGAATGGCCCGTCTTCAAAAAACTGGACCTGGAACGCGCCCGCAAAAACCTCTCGCACCCGATCCTGTTCGACGGCCGCAACCTCTTCGACCTGGCCGAAATGGAGCGCCTTGGCTTCATTTACAAGAGCATTGGACGATGAAGAAGGCGGTCGAGAGTCAAGGGTCGAAGGTCGAGAGTCTAGGAGAGAGCGGTCAGCCAACGCAAGATTTTGAGATCATGGGTGTTTGGACACCTTTTCATGAGTTCCGCGCCGCAGACGAAAAGTCCGATTGAGGTGGCCGCCGGGCTGGTTTTTCGCGATGGGAAACTGTTGATCACCCGGCGCTCCGCCGGTTCGCATCTCGGCGGCCTCTGGGAATTCCCCGGCGGCAAGCGCGAACCGGGCGAAACATTTGAGCAATGCCTCCACCGCGAGCTGGCCGAGGAACTTGGCATCGAAATCCAAATTGACACCTTGGTCGAGGACCTCATCCACCATTACCCGGAACGTTCCATCCATCTCAAATTCTTCCGTTGCCGCTGGCTCCGCCACGAACCCAGGCCGATTCTGTGCGACGGCCTGGCTTGGATCACCCCCGCGCAACTCTCCGATTATCCATTCCCCGCCGCCGACGCCCGCATTCTGGACAAGCTCCGCCAGGCCCCGGAAATGTGGTAAAAACGGGCCATTTCTCCTTTCCCCCCCCTGTCACCAGTACTGGTGACTAGCCGTCCCCAGCCTCAACACGTATATTGCTCCCATAGTTGATGGCGTGATTCGACAGCCGCTGGTCAATTTGAAGATTTAAGTTTTGTTGATGTGTGCGAAAAGGCCGGACGAAAGTCCGGCCTTTTTGTTTTGTTGAGGGGCCTGGGTTGCGGCGCGGCTTGACGATTTGACCGCCGGCGTCTTTACTTCCTCCATGCGAATGGTCCTTGGAATCCTATGCGGCGCAATTGTGCTCTGCGGTTGCGCCAGCCACAAAGCGTCCGCGCCCAAGCCGGGCAAGGCAAAATCCACCGCCGGCAAAGCGGTCATCACTCCCGATCTGCGGCCAGCCGGAAAGGTGGCCATGGTCAACGCCTTGGGGCGTTTTGCCGTCATCACCTATCTGCCGGGCGCCGTTCCCGGCCCCGGCCAGCGCCTCAATGTTTATCGCAACGGGCAGAAAGTGGGCGAAGTCAAAATCACCGGCCCCGAACGCGATAATAATACCGTGGCAGACATCCTCGCCGGCGAGGTCCAGATCAACGACGAAATTCGCGAAAAATAGGAACCTGTTCAAAGCGCGGCAGCCGGCGTGAGCCGGCTGAACCTACCTGGCGAGCTGGCGGCGGATGGCTTGCAGTTCCTTGCGGCGCGCCTTGCTGGTTTCGGGGTAGCTCAGCTTCAGGTCCTGAAGCGTTTCCAGGAGGATCTTCGAGATGATGAGCCGCGCGTTTTCCTTGTCATCGGCGGGAACGATGTGCCAAGGCGCGGCTTTGCTGCTGGTGGCGCCCAGGCAGTCCTCGTAGGCCCTCATGTAATCTTTCCAGACCTGCCGCTCCTGGAGGTCGGCCTGGCTGAACTTCCAATTCCTGGCCGGATCATCAATGCGCAGCAGAAACCGCTTCCGCTGCTCCGCTTTGGAGAGGTGGAGGAAGAATTTCACGATCTGGGTGCCATTGCGGTGGAGATGCTCCTCCAGATTGAGAATCGAACGATAGCGGTGGTCCCAGAATTTTTTCCCGCCGATCAATTCCACCGGAAGATTCTGCGACGCAAGAATCTGCGGATGCACCCGCACCACCAGCACCTCCTCGTAATAGGAACGGTTAAAGATGCCGATGCGTCCGCGTTCGGGCAGACAAACGGTGGTGCGCCAAAGAAAATCGTGCGCCAGGTCCTGGGCGCTGGGTTTTTTGAAACTGAAAACCTCGCAGCCCTGGGGATTGAGGCCGGACAGGACGTGTTTGATCGCGCCGTCCTTCCCCGCGGCGTCCATCGCCTGAAACACCAGCAGCAGGGCGTAGGTGCCGGAGGCATAAAGCAGATTCTGCAGCCGCCCCATCTCCGCCACGTTCTCGGCCAGAATCTCCTGATAATGTTCCTTGGACTTGTAGAACGGTTTGATCCGGGTCGGCCAATGTTTGAGCCTGACCCTGGTGTCGGGCGGCACGCGAAAGGGCTTGGTCTCGATTTTCATCGTTGGCCAGTGATAAACCTTTCGGCCCGCCTGGGCAATCCGCAAATGTCCCGCCCGTCTTGCTTACGTCACCTGCCGCACCATGTCCTGGCTGCCGAAGGGATTGGGGACGCGAACCGTGCATTCCGGATCATCGCGCCATTGCCCGTCCACCAAGAAGCGATAATGATGGGTGCCCGGCTCCAGTTGCACGGTGCCCTGCCAGACCCCGTTGCCGGTCTTGCGCAGATTGATGGGGGAATCCTTCCAGTGGGTGAAGTCGCCCACCAACTGGACGCTGGTGGCGGTGGGCGCGGTGAAGGCGAAGGATTGCATTCTTCCGTTTTCTCTTTGGCGTGTTGCCTTTGTCATTTTGTTTTCTCCTGGCGGAATTGATCGCGCGCGCCCGGCGGCTTCCGCCGCTGGCCTGCCGGGCGCCGGCTGCAAGGCTTATTCGTTGATGCCCCAGTCTCGAAGTTGGGTAAATCGTTCGGAGGATTGCGGCAGCCACGGCGCCGGCCACGAGGCCGAGGGGTGGGTGCTGAAATAGTCGGCCACCGCGTCCCCGCCTTCCGCTCCGCCGTCACAAAAACAAGCCAAGCCCCACTCGTGGGCCAGCCGGCGCAGCTTCTTCAAGGTCGGCGTGGACATCAGTGCTCTCGCCTCCTCCGCCATTTCAAAGTCATCGTACATCACCGCCGCTTTCAGCGCCATGTCCGCCGGGATTCTTGGAATTGTCAAAGTGTTCATCGCGTCACCCGTCCCTCTCCATCCACCCAGAGCACGCCGATGGCGGTGTTTTCCAGCAGATCGGAAAGCGTTTGTTCCGCCGGCGCGCGGCCCGGCGGCGCGCCCGAACGCGCCACCGCGCCCCGGCCGGATTTGCCGGCCTGAAAAGCCGAATGTCGGGAGAGCCTGGCCACAGTTCAAAGGGTTCCCCATTAAATAAGCACACTTCCCCCCTCCTGGCAACCCGCCTCAAATTCATAATTCACTATTCCAACTTCGATGCCTTCGCCGCCACGATTCGCACCTCGCGCGCCGGTTTCATTATGTGCAGCAGTCCGCGCAGCCCGCGAAATCCGCCCTCGCCCAAGCCCAGTTTCCCGGCCCACACCGCCGCAAACCGGTCATAGCCGAATTGGCCCGTCCCCGCTTCCACAACGCCAAAACCCGCTTCCCGCGCCAGATTGCCCAAGGTCTGCGCGTTCCAGGAATAGAGGTGATGATTCGGCTCCGCCGGGTCAAACCGCCGGTATTTTCTTTCCCGCTCATAAGGAACAAAGAGAAGAAGTTTTCCCTCCGGTCGCAGCATCCGCCTAATTTCCTCTAGCACCGCGACCGGGTGGATCACGTGCTCCAAAGTGTGATGGCACACCGCCACATCCAGGCTCGCCCCGGCGATGGATTTTGTGTCCGCGACAAATTCCACGCCCGACGCGCGGATGGAAGGCGAAAGATAATCCGCCAGATCGAAGGCCAGGCGGCGGCCGCACTCCAGTCGCGCCAGGTTCCAGCCAAAGCCCGCGCCATATTCCAGGACCACATCGGACGGGCGCACGTGCGGGGAGATTTTTTCCGCGCGCAACCGGGCCACCCAGGGAATCGCAGCCTCCGGGATCGCGCGCTTCTCGAGTTGATAGCGCCGTCCAGCCTCGCCGCGATAATGGCGTTCTGCCTGCTCAGTGACCACGCCGCAGTCTAACGCCCAGCCGCCGCCCTGACAACCCCCGCCGCGCGCCTCCTGCCAAGCGATCCTGCCGTTCGCCTCCAGCCACCCGGCGCGGCCTCGTCCATCGCTGCCCTTCTCATACCATTTCTCCGAGATAATCGGCGCAAACAACGGCCTCTCCCGGCGTTGCGTGGCCAGGGGAGAGTTCTGAGTTGGTCCGTCAAGGATTTTTTGAAAGTTATTCACAGGAAGGAGCGGGTTGGGTTTTCAAGGTTTGGTGCAACGGGCTGCCGTTCTTTTGCAGCGCCTGGAGGTAGAGG
>Ga0182027_10002580_pt1 | contig 29256 bp, 20 predicted proteins | sample 712E1DmetaG_FD_121300 | JGI IMG/M metagenome (GOLD analysis project Ga0182027, IMG submission 121300) | Permafrost microbial communities from Stordalen Mire, Sweden - 712E1D metaG (Illumina Assembly) | ecosystem: Environmental > Terrestrial > Soil > Wetlands > Permafrost | place: Sweden...
ACTTGTTTGCCTGCCTCTCCGGCAGGCGGGCCCTTCAGTCCGGAGACCTTTATCCCCACCAGACGGATCAACGCTGTCGGCGGCAGCAGGAGCGTCAATAATCGTTGCGCGGCGGCGAAGATATCCTCTTCGTTGGAGGTAGGAGCCGCAAGCGTGCTCTGCCGCTGCGGCGTGGTGAAATCGCTGAAGCGGATGCGGACTGTCACCGTGGATGCGCGCAGGCCGTCCTGACGGAGCGTTTTGCAGCATCGTTCGGCCAAAGAATAGAGCGTCGCAAGAATCTTTTCCGCATCGTCGGTATCTTCACTGAATGTTCTGTCGCGGGAAATGGACTTCTCCACCTGCTCTTCTACCATGAGAGGTTCATCGGAAGGGATCGCGCACGCTGCAATATGGGCACAGAGGGAATCCAGCGGGGAATGCGACGCGGCAGCGCCGGTCCGCGCCGCCCGATCCATGGCGTCGCCGACGGTCCGGAGAGCGCACGCATGGAGTTTCGGCAGGGTCTTCACGCCGACGCCGGGGATCACCTCCACCGGCAGCGGAGCAAGGAACTCCCGTTCCGTTCCACGGGGAACGATGACGAGCCCGTCCGGCTTCTGTACTCCTGCGGCGATTTTGGCGCAGACCTTGTTCGCCGCAATGCCGATGGAAACGCCGAGACCACACTGCTGCACAATCCTCTCCTTGACCGCGCGCGCCATCCGCTCAGAGTTGTGCCCCCAGAAATGGAGACAGCCGGTCACATCCATATATGCTTCGTCCACACTCACCTGTTCCACGTCCGGTGTAAAATCACGGAGGATACCCATCACGTTTCGGGAGTACTCGCCGTACAGCGCATGGTTGCCGGGAAGAAACACCGCCGAGGGAGGGAGGAGCCGCGCAGCGGTACGCAGCGGCATGGCGGTACGTACGCCGTATCTTCTCGCTTCGTAGTTCGGACATGCGACGATTCCCCGCGCATCGCGGGGGCCGCCGATGCAGACCGGGAGCCCCCGCAATGCGGGTTGGCGGGCCATTTCAACTGACGCAAAGAAACAGTCAAGGTCGAGAAGAAAATACGTGCGCATCGCTTCCCACTTTCTCTTGTTGTTCTCTCGCTGCATCATACGACAAATTTGTCGTCTTGTCAAGACGCCAAGTAACATTTATGTCGTATGGCATGGACGCGGAGCGACAGGAGATCGTCCGGATGTCGTAAATGCCGCGGGAACAACGACGATGCTATCGCCGCTGAGGAAAAACTTTCATCGACTGTCGTAAAAACATCCCACACCGTGTACTATCTGTACGTACGACGGCATCAATCATCAGAGAAACACGTTCAACGTTGCCGCGGAGCCGGATGCTTCCTTTGGCCCCGGCAACACAGTGAGTCCGGCACCCCGTCTTGTCCCCCGGCGCGGCGGGGTACCGGCTCATGTTGTGTGGCCGCAGTCCCGGTGCGATCCCGTGCGGCGGTCCGGCCCAGAGGACCGCCTTGGAGCGAAGGCCCGGTGCATGGTGGGAGGGATCGCCCGGGACATGGCGGCAGAAGTGCGCCCGCAACATTTGCGCCTCCCCCCCTTCCATATTTGTACTCTCACCCATTTTTTGTATCTTCCACCAGCCTACTCCACCCACCACCAAGGATGCACACCTATGGATGACCTCCAAACGTCAGCAGCACCTCCGGAAGAGGAAAAAATGTCGTTTGTCGACAAGCTCGTCAATGTCCTTGCTTCCCCCGGAGAAGTGTTCGAGTATGTCCGCCGCAGTCCGATTACACATAGCAACTGGCTCATCCCTACGCTGATTCTCGCCATTGTCGGATCGCTCCTGGGGTACGCAGTCATGGCCAATCCCTCTCTCTCGGATCAGTTTAAAAGAATATCCTCCGAACAGATGGAGAAGCAGCTGCAGAAGCAGATCAGCCAGGGAAAGCTGACACCGGAACAGGCGGACCAGGCGCGCGAACAGGGGGAAAAGTTCGGCTCCATCGGGGTCATCGTCTCAATCCTCGCCAAGGATACGATCGGACCGTTCTTCTTTTTGTTCGTGCTGGGCCTCGTGTACTGGCTCCTCGGCAAGGGAATCATGAAAGCCGATGTCTCCTACTGGAAGGTGGTCGAAGTCATCGGGCTCGTCTCGTACATCGGGGTGATCGAGAGCATTGTGACGACGATTCTGATGTTCCTCACCGACCGCGTCACCGCAAGTCCAAGTCTGGCCCTGTTCATCACGGATTTCTCCATCGACAATAAGTGGCACATGGTGGCGGCCGCCATCAACATCTTCACGTTCTGGAACCTCGGCGTTGTCAGCGTTGGCCTGTCGCGCATATTCCAGCGCGACTTCCCGAAGGTACTCGTCCTCCTTGCCGCACTTTGGGTGATCTGGACGCTGGCCATAATATTCGGTCTGGCAGCTTTGCGCGGCTGAACGCGGCACAATCATCGAGAGAAGCCCGCCGGCTGTCCCGGCGGGCTTTTTCTTTTCGCCCCCGCGTTCTTATATTGCGTCATGCCACGAAGGAAAAAGCAATCCGATCTTCCGTCCCTCTTCGACAGCGAGTCTGCCGCCGGCCGGCCGGAGCCACCGGCTCCTGGCGCGCCGACGGAATATGCCGTGAAGAACAGGGAACGTCTGCACCGCTGGGCGAGTCGGGGGATCTTCTTCGGTTCCTCCTCCTGGAAGTATCCCGGCTGGGAGGGAATTGTCTACAACCGGCCCTACCCGTCGAAAAAGGCGTTCGAGCAGGAGTGCATTACGGAGTACGCGGAATTGTTCCCGACCGTCTGCGCCGATTTCGCACTGTACGATTTTCCGGACGCGGACCGTCTGATGGCGCTTCACGACAGGACGCCGGAATTGTTCACGATCTCCCTGAAGGTGACGGACCGGATCACGATCAAGAGGTATCCGAACCTGCCGCGGCATGGAGCAATGGCCGGGAAGGACAACCCGGACTTCCTCAACGTTGAACTGTTCGAGGACGCATTCCTTCGGCCCCTCGAGGCGTTGCGGGCCAAACGCGGTGTCGTCATCTTTGAGTTCTCTGCATTCCATCCGGCCTCCGGTGTGGCGTATGACACCTTTCTGGAGCGGCTCGATCGGTTTCTTGCACAACTTCCACGCGGCGTTTCCTATGCCGTCGAGATCAGAAACAGCGAATACTTGACGTCCGACTACTTCGCCCTCCTCACGCGACACGGGGTGGCACATGTGTTGAATAGCTGGACGAGAATGCCGCCCATCATGGAACAGACACGAATCGCGGGAGTGCTCACCGGAGGTTTTTCCGTCGCGCGCGCGCTCCTCCGCCCCGGGAGGACATATCGGGAGGCCGTGGAGAAATTCCAGCCATATGACAGGATCCGGGAAGAGAACCCGGAATTGCGCCTCGGATTGGCCGATGCTGTTCAACGGTGCATCGCCGAACGGAAGCAGCTTTATGCTTATGTGAACAACAGGGCGGAAGGAAATTCGCCGAAGACCATTGAAGCGATCCTCGACGTCCTTGACCATTACCCGGAGGAAAAACTGTGAGCAACGATCCCGGAACGATCGCCAGAACGAGCATCGACCCGTGAAAAAATACACGTTGAAAAAGTCGACCTTCAAGGAAGACTCGGCGACGGAGGAACACCGGCGTCTGACGATCGACTACAAGAACCAACTGAATCCCGCACAGTACGAGGCAGTCACCTCCGTGAACGGTCCGCACCTGATCGTCGCGGGGGCGGGAACGGGGAAGACGAGAACCATCACGTACCGCGTTGCGTATCTCGTGGAACTCGGCGTGCGGCCCGAAGCGATTCTCCTTCTGACCTTTACGCGGAGGGCGGCACAGGAAATGCTCCGCCGTGCATCGATTCTTTTGGATGCCCGATGCGAGGGTGTTTCAGGGGGAACCTTCCACTCGTTCGCCAACACCGTCCTGCGCCAGTACGCTCCTCTTCTGGGCTTCAATTCCTCATTCACGATCCTCGACCAGGGGGATGCAGAGGACGTCGTGAATCTTCTCCGGACGCAGTTGAAACTCGACACAAAGGAGAAACGGTTCCCCCGCAAGCAAACGCTCTTCGACATCTTTTCCCGCGCCGTGAACACCCTGGTCCCTGTCGCTGACATTGTGAAGGAAGAGTACGCGCACTACGAAGATTCCGTCGACGACATCGTGAAGCTTCAGTCCGCGTATGAACGCTACAAAGCGGCCCACAACCTGATGGATTACGACGATCTTCTCCTTCACCTCCGAAAACTGCTCCGGGATGTCACCGCGGTCAGGAAGACGCTCGCCGCCCGTTTCACCTACATCATGGTGGATGAATACCAGGACACCAACAGAATCCAGGCTGAGATCGTCGCGCTCCTTGCCGGCGCGCACGGAAATATCATGGTGGTCGGTGACGACGCCCAGTCCATCTATTCATTCCGCGGCGCAACCGTGCGGAACATCCTCGACTTCCCCGAACAATTTCCGGGGTGCCGGATCATCACGCTGGAAGAAAACTACCGGAGCACACAGCCGATACTCAATCTGACGAACGAGATTCTTCGCCGGGGGAGGGAATAGGACCGTGGCCGGACCGCTTGCAACGCTCCTTGCGTCGCACAACCCTGCGATTCTCGACGGCGCCATCGGGACGCTGTTGGAGCAACGCGGGGTGGACACCGGCCTTCCTCTCTGGTCGGCGAATGCGCTCCTCACGGCACCGGACGCGCTCCGTCGGATACACGAAGAATACATCCGCGCCGGCGCCGATATCGTCACCACGGCGACTTTCAGAACGACGGGGCGGACATTTCGTCTGGCCGGGCTGCCCGACAGTTCCGCCGAGCTGACCGCTTATGCCGTCGGAATAGCCGCAGATGCCCGCGCATCTCTTGGAGCGCGAGGAGTGCTGATCGCCGGCTCCATGGGGCCGCTGGAAGATTGCTACCGCCCTGATCTTGTTCCGGGAGGCGCCGTCCTTGCGCAGGAGCACACCGAACATGCCCGGCGTCTTGCCGAAGCGGGATCAGACTTTCTTCTTCTGGAGACTTTCGGCACGATCCGGGAATCACTTGCGGCCGCATCGGCTGCCAGGGGAACGGGGAAGGAGTTTGTCGTCAGCTTTCTCGTCACGATGAAGGGAACTCTCTACGGCGGCGAATCAGTGAAGGATGCCGTGGCTGCCATTGCACCTCTTGCTCCCGCGGCCTTGTCGGTCAACTGTGTTTCGCCGCGGTATGTCCATCTGGCTCTTGACCATCTCCGCGCTGCTGCGGGGGCAATCCCTACGGGCGTGTATGCCAATGTGGGGCTCGCGGGCGGAGAACAGGGAGGCACATTCACGACCGATGTCGATCCGGAGGAGTATCTCTCCTTTGCCCGCCGCTGGCGGGCAGAAGGAGCCCGGATTATCGGTGGCTGTTGCGGCACCTCTCCCGACTATATCCGACTCCTTGCGGACCGGCTGAGAAAGGCCTGACGGCAGAGGGGGGGGGCGAGACATATAAATGACTTCGTCAACGTGGAGGGGGAGGATCGCACCATGAGACATAAATACGCAAAGGAGCTCTTCACCCGTACACCGGGGGGAGATCTCCCGTCAATTGTCGTCACCCAGAGCGAAAACCTGCAATCGAAATTCGTCGTCCAGAAGGTCCTCGAGCTCCGGGAACAAGGCGTCCCCTTGCAAACCATTGCCGTTCTTTTTCGCTCCGGGTACCTTTCCTTCGACCTCGAGATTGAGCTGAACAAGGCGAACATCCCGTTTGTCAAATTCGGAGGATTCAAGTTCATTGAGACGTCACACATCAAGGACATGGTGGCATACCTGCGGATCCTGGAGAATCCGCGGGACGCGGTGGCGTGGAATCGTGTTCTTTTGCTCGTGGACGGAGTGGGGCCCCGAACCGCGGAGAAAGTGATAGGCGACATCCTGGCGCGCCGTCCGGTTGAGATGACTGGTGGAAAATCCGAATCGCTCCCTGCATTTTGGAAAGGCCTGCAGAGTTATCCCGGAAGAGTGCAATCGCTCCTGGAAGCGCTCCGGGATGTGAGCGCGGCCGACATTCCTCCCGCCGAAAAAGTGCAGGCGCTCCTCACCTATTACGAGCCGATTTTTACGCGGCGCTACGACGACTTCAACAAGCGCCGGAAAGATCTGGAAATGTTTCAGCAGATCACCGAACGGTATCGGGCGCTCGGACCGCTGCTTGCGGATCTCGCATTGGAGCCTGCCAACGAAAGCGTCTCTGATATCACGGCACCCGGGACCGACGACGAAAAGCTGGTGCTCTCCACAATCCACAGCGCGAAGGGGCTTGAATGGCATACGGTATTCGTCCTTTATGCGCTTGACGGCCGGTTCCCCACCGCACGCGCCGCCATGACCGATGACGCCATGGAGGAGGAGCGGCGGTTGATGTACGTCGCCTGCACCCGCGCACAACAAAACCTCTTCATCACCTACCCCATCAATATTTATGACCGAGAGTCCGGCATGGTCCTGTCGAAGCCGTCCCGGTTCATCGCAGGATTACCGGAAAACCTTCTGGAAACATGGGTTGTCGACGAAGAGTGAGCTCTTCTTCGATTTTCTGTTTCGACGGTTTTCCCTGCGATTCGTTTGTCGCCAGCCCTCGTCGCCTTGACATTCCCCCTATTCCCTTGTAGATTTTGACACGCCCGTTCATTCCCAGCCGGTCATCTCACAGGAGTCATCCATGTCGTGTTCATGTCGCATCGCGTGCATCGGCCGCCTTACGCTCTTTGCGTCGGTCGCCGTCATGATGTTGCTCGCCGGCTGTACGCCGTCGCACCCTCCGTTCCCCCCCACAGCAAAAAAGCCGGTCGTCGACGAGTACTTCGGTACAAAGGTGACTGATGATTACCGCTGGCTCGATACTCTTGGCAATCCTCAGGTGAAGCCCTGGATCGATGCACAGAACACCTACACACGTTCGGTGCTCGACAAGGTCCCTTCACGAGATGCTTTGCGCGAGCGATTGAAGCTCCTGTACGGCGGGGGAACAGTGACGTACCACAGTATTATTCACCGGGGCAAGTTGTTCGCCCTGAAGTCCCAACCGCCGCGTCAGCAGCCCCTTCTTGTCTCGCTTGACTCGCCGGAAGATCTTTCCACGGAAAAGGTGATCCTCGACCCCGGCGTTCTCGCCAAGGACGGATCGACGGCAATCGACTTTTTTGTTCCTTCCCTCAATGGCAAGTATGTCGCCGTTTCCCTTTCCAGGGGAGGGAGCGAGGATGGTACCGCCCACGTCTATGAGACAGCAACGGGAAAAGATATGGGCGATGTCATTCCGCGGGTGAACTTCCCTACGGCGGCAGGGAGCATTGTGTGGAACGCCGGCAATTCCGGCTTCTATTATACACGCTATCCGCAGGGGCATGAACGCCCCGAAGAAGACATGAATTTCTTCCAGCAAGTGTATTTCCACGCGCTCGGCACCCCTTCGACATCGGACCGGTACGTCATTGGCAGGGAATTCCCGCGCATTGCGGAGATCGCGCTGAGCGGCAGCGACGACGGGAAGTACATCCTCGCGGCGGTTGCCAACGGCGACGGCGGTGAATTCGCCCACTACGTCATGCGAGCAGGCGGTCCGTGGCGGCAGTTGACGACGTACGCCGACAAGGTTTTCTCCGTCCGGTTCGGACACGACGGAAAGCTCTACCTTGCATCCCATGCCGGCGCTCCCCGCGGCAAAATTCTGACCCTCCCGCTCGCCGATCCCGTGCTGGCGCATGCGAAACTCCTCATCCCCGAAAGCGGCTCCGTCATCAATGACGTGCTGCCGACAAGGACAAATGTGTACGTCCATGACGTTGCCGGGGGGCCGTCGGAGGTCCGGATTTTTGAACTCAACGGTTCGTTCCACACCCTTCTCCCCACGCCGCCGGTGGCAAGTATTGAGGACGTTCTGGAACTGGGCGGAGATGACATTCTCTACAGCACGATGTCATATCTTGAACCGCTCACATACTTCCGCCATAATCCGGTGAAGAACGCCACGACGAGGACGAGACTGTCCTCAAGCACTGTTGTGGACTACAGTGACTGTGATGTCACACGGGAGTTCGCGACATCGAAGGATGGGACCAAGATCCCCATGAGTATCATCCATCGGAAGGGGATTGCCCTCGACGGGAAAAACCCCGTGATCCTCTATGGATACGGCGGATACGGAATCTCCCTTGCGCCAACGTTTTCGATCCGCAACCGCGTCTGGCTGGACCAGGGAGGCGTGTACGTGTATGCGAACATCCGCGGGGGTGGGGAATACGGAGAGGCGTGGCACGAGGCGGGGAAGCTTGTCGCGAAGCAGAATGTCTTCGACGACTTCATCGCGTGCGCGCAGTTGCTGATCGAGAAGAGGTATACGGAGCCGTCACGGTTGGCAATCGAAGGAGGAAGCAACGGCGGACTGTTGATGGGCGCGGTCATGACACAAAGGCCCGACCTGTTCCGGGCTGTCGTGAGTTACGTGGGTATTTATGACATGCTGCGCGTCGAGCTCTTCTCCAACGGCGCATTTAACGTGACGGAATTCGGAAGCGTCAAGGACCCGGAACAGTTCAAGGCGCTCTACGCATATTCACCATACCACCACGTCGTCGACGACACGTCATATCCCGCGATGCTGTTGCTTACGGGGGACAACGACGGACGAGTCGACCCGGCAAATTCGCGGAAGATGGCCGCGCGGCTGCAGGCGGCGACGGATTCGAAGCATCCTATCCTCCTGCGAACAAACTCGGGAAGTGGACATGGCATCGGGACTGCACTTAATGAGCGGATTGAAGAAAGCGTTGATGTCTTTTCCTTCCTGTTCGATCAACTCGGCATCTCGTTTTCGCCCGGAAGCAGGTCGCCCGGCCAATGACTTTCAAAATGAAGCTGATCATAGAAGACCTCGGTAAATACTACCGCCCCGAAAGATGGGGATTGCGTCACTTCAGTCTGGAAGTGGGACCCGGCGTTCTGGGGTTGCTCGGGCCGAATGGTGCGGGGAAGTCGACGTTGATGCGCATCCTTGCCACGATCACAAAACCCACCGAGGGACGTGTTCTCTTGCAGGGCCACGACATTGTCCGCTCGCCGGAAGTCATGCGCACTGTTCTCGGATACCTGCCCCAGGACTTCGGCATTTATCCGCATTTGAACGCCGTCGAATTCCTTGGATACCTCGCGGCGCTCCGTGGCGTGGGGGCCGCAGCAGCACGACGCCGCATCGACGATTTGCTGGAATTGACGAATCTCAACGAAGCCCGCCGCATCCCGCTCGGCAGTTTTTCGGGTGGGATGAAGCAGCGCATTGGAATAGCCCAGGCGCTGCTCAATGACCCACAGGTGCTCATTGTGGATGAGCCCACGGTGGGACTCGATCCGGAGGAACGGGTTCGCTTCCGTAATCTCCTCTCTGAGCTTTCCGGGGAACGGATCGTCATTCTCTCAACGCATATCGTCTCGGATGTCGAGGCCACGGCAACGGACCTCGCGGTCATTTCCCATGGTCAACTCTTGACCCACATCGCGCCGGAAGCACTTCTTCCCTCGGTCGAAGGAAAGGTCTGGGAATGGGTGGTGCCGGGAGCCGACCTTCCAGCGCTTAAGGGAAAGTACGTCATCAGCGGTACGATTCGCCGCAACGACGGGTTGCACGTGCGCATTGTTGCGGCATCGGCACCCCATCCTTCTGCGCAGGCAGTCACTCCAACACTGGAGGATGCCTACCTCCATATCGTTGCCGCCAACAGGCCGGGAACCGCATCATGAACCGGGCGCGCATTCTTTTGTACCTCGCCCGTGCGGATTTCCTGGAACGCATCCGGCAGTACAGTTTCCTCTTTGTCCTTGCGGCAACGACGTACCTCGGGTACTCGTTCTATCGGGGCGATGTGTACCTGGAACTCGATGGCTATCGCGGTCTCATGAACTCCGCCTGGGCGGGGGGCATGATGGCCACATCCACATCCCTGGTCCTGTCGCTGTTTGGCTTTTATCTCGTCAAGAATTCGATCGAAAGAGACATGCGTACGGGTGTCGGACAGATCATCGCAACGACACCCGTCTCGCGGCTGCTGTATCTCTTCGGCAAGTGGCTGAGCAATTGGGGAGTGCTTTCGCTCCTTGTTGGGATCATGGCTGTCACTGCCGTCCTCCTGCAAGTCCTGGGAGGAGAATCCGCTCGCGTGGACCCTGTTGCCCTCATCGTCCCATTCCTCGCCTTGACGCTGCCATCGATGGCCTTTGTCGCCGCGCTGGCGCTGTTGTTCGAGACAAACTCCTGGTCGCGCGGCGGCGTGGGCAACGCGGTCTATTTCTTTCTCTGGATGGCCGGGCTGGTAATCCCGCTTCTGCTGCACAATATCTGGCTGGACTGGTCCGGAATTATGACCATTGCGGAAAGCATGGGAGATGGCGTTCGCGCGATCAACCCGGCGTACAACGGCGACTTCAGTTTCACCACACAGCCTCTTCCTGAGGGCGGCTTGCGGACCTTTGTCTGGAGTGGAATCGAATGGACCATGCCGCTGGCACTCGTCCGCCTGCTCTGGATGGTTTTTTCATTGGGAGTCGTGGCATTAGGAAGCGTCTTCTTCCATCGCTTCGATCCGTCGCGTGAAAAGCAGAACTGGAGGCAGGAGAGAACGGAACCCGGCGAGCCCGTACCGGTGAAGGCGCCTGTTCATGGCGAGCATGCCGCTCCGGCACGACTGAGCGCTCTTCCGCCGGGAGCTCTCCGGTATAACTTCTTCCGGGCACTGGGGGCGGAACTCCGCCTTATGTTACGGGGTCAGCCGTGGTGGTGGTATGCCGGGGGAGCGATCATGCTCATCGGGGAGGCCGTCAGCCCTTTGTCGGAATCCCGGCGGGGATGGCTCCCCGCAGCATGGCTCTGGCCTTTACTGCTCTGGTCGTCAATGGGAACACGAGAGACGTACTACCGGACCAGCCAGCTTCTCTTCTCATCGCCGCATCCGCTGCCGCGCCAGCTTCCTACGGCCTGGTGCGCAGGACTCATCGTCACGCTCGCATGCGGAAGCGGCACTGCGGTCAACGCGTTGTGGCATGCCGATGGAGCTGCTCTCCTCGCCCTTGTAGCCGGCGCGGTCTTCATTCCTTCGCTGGCGTTGTCTCTGGGGGTCTGGAGCGGCAGCAGCAGGCTCTTTGAGATCACGTATCTGCTCCTCTGGTACCTTGGCCCCCTCCACCCCTTTGGTATGCCGCACCTTGATTTCATGGGAGCCACCGATGCATCGCTTTCTGTTGGCGCTCCCGCATCGTTCGCCCTGTGTGCAGCTATCCTCCTGGGGGCGGCTGCATTAGGCCGTTGGCGTCAATTGCAGGGATGACAATGGAACCGGGCCGGGACCTTTCACGAACACGGGTATCATTATGAAGACCTTCAACAATCTTCTCTGGACATTGGCAAGTTTGGCGTTCCTCATATCGTCGGGTCGTTCTCAGCAGAACACGCCGATCGATACGGATTGGCGATTCACACGTGGCGATGTCTCCGGTGCCGAGCAGCCGCAATTTGACGATCACGCATGGCAACCGGTTGATCTTCCGCACAACTGGGGATGGGAAGAGGCGCAGAAGGGGGAAACGTATTACCGCGGACCGGGGTGGTACCGGAAGAACCTCGATGCCGGCATCGGGAAGCAACACAGGCGCTCCTTCGTCTATTTTGAGGCCGCTGGTTCCGTGGCGCAAGTGTATCTGAATGGAACGCTTCTCGGCGAACATCGGGGCGCATTCGGCGCTTTCTGCATGGAGATGACGAACCATCTTCTCCCCCGCGGCCCGAACATCCTTGCCGTCCGCGTGAGCAATGCGCCTGAAACCGACGTGGCGCCGCTCAGCGGCGATTTTTGCGTGTTCGGCGGATTATACCGCCCCGTCCATCTCGTCGAGACCGATGAAATCTCTTTTACCCGCACGGATCACGCTTCATCCGGCGTCGCATGGTACCAGACGCGGGTGACGGAAGAAGAAGCATTGCTCGACCTGACCGTACAGATTTCCAACGGCACCGCCCAAAAAGAAGAAGGGGTCGTCGTCGCTGGGATCTTTGACGCGGCAGGGAATGCTGTTACCTCCATGGAAACCCCCGTCACGCTTGTCCCGAATGTGAGTGCCCCGTTTTCATTCCATGTTGCGGTAAAGCACCCACATCTGTGGAATGGCATCAAGGATCCGTACCTCTATAAGGCGGTGGTGGAATTGCATACGCCGGCAGGTGTGGTTCGCGACGCTGTCGCGCGGCCGCTTGGACTCAGGTTCTATCGCGTCGATCCGGAAAAGGGATTTCTCCTCAACGGGAGTCCGTATCATCTGCATGGTGTGAACCGCCACCAGGACCGGTGGAACAAAGGATGGGCAATTTCTGAAGCGGACCAGCGTGAAGATCTGGGCTTCATCAGGGAGCTTGGCTGCACGGCCGTCCGCTGCGCCCATTACCAGCACAGCGGCTCTTTCTACGATCTGTGCGACTCTGCAGGTATCCTCGTTTGGGCGGAACTTCCCCAGGTGAATGAAATCGATCCGGGACCGCGTTTTGCGGAGACATCCCGCAGCCAATTGCTCGACCTGATCAGACAAAACCTCAATCACCCGTCGATATTCACCTGGAGTCTGTTCAATGAACTTTGGCCGGGGAGGCCCGACCCGCATCGCCTCCTTGCAGACCTCGCCATCGTCGCGCACGGCGAGGACCCGACCCGTCCGACGATTGCGGCAACCGCGACAAAGGAACTGCCGCAGATGAACAAGATTCCCGACTGGTTGGGATGGAACATCTATCCGGGATGGTACCCGGGTTGGGGACCGCGGGAATCTTTCGGGGCGGTTCTTGACGGATGTCGCTCCACGAGCCGCACGGGAGCGTTCTGTGTCAGCGAATACGGTGCGGGAGGAAACCCGGATCATCATGAAGAAAACCCCCGTGCGCCAAAGACCGACGGCCCATGGCATCCCGAAGAATGGCAGGCGCTTGTGCACGAATCGGCGTGGCCGGCGCTGAAATCACGTCCGTTTGTCTGGGGGACATTCATTTGGAACCTCGCCGACTTCACCAGCAATACCCGGCACGAAGGGGGAATCCCCGGCCGTAACGATAAAGGGTTACTGACCTATGACCGCGGAACACGAAAGGACGCGTTCTTCTACTATAAGGCGCAGTGGTCGGATGAGCCGACACTCTATATCGCGAGCAGGCGGTTCACGCACCGGACCGGAACCTCAACCGATGTCAAGGTGTATTCCAACGCCGGTACGGTGGAGCTCCTGGTGAATGGCACGTCGCAGGGGAAGCGCGTGGATTCGGGAACCGGAGTCCTGCTCTGGCCCGGTACGGCATTGCAGCCCGGCGAGAATCGCATCGAGGCGCGGGCAGAACGCCGTGGCCGCGCGTTGCGTGATACGTGCGTGTGGACGGTCGTTCCATAGGGGGCAGCGTCCTCTTGCCGAGCCTGCCGTCGAGAAACGAAGAACGGATGTGTTTTTCGGAAAGGGAGCATTATGGAGATAGGCAGCGGTATACGGACAGATGTGGAGCGCGCGTCGGAACGGCTCCGCTTCCTGACGGAAAAAACTGTGAGCGCCAAGGATTCGCCGGAACGTTGGAATCGAAAGGAAATCCTCGGCCATTTGATCGATTCAGCAATGAATAATCTCCAGCGGATCGTGCGCGCGCAATTCACCCCCGAACTTCGTTTTCCCGGCTATGCCCAGGTCGAGTGGGTTGCGGTGCAACAATATGCATCCGAAGAATGGAGCGAGCTTCTGGACCTGTGGATTTCCATCAACAGGCATCTTGCCCACGTCATTGATCAAGTTCCTGCCTCTGCGCTGCAGACGATGTGCAGGATCAGTGAATCTCAGCCGATGACGCTTGAGGCGCTCATCGCGGATTATCTCCGGCATATGGAGCATCACTTGCGACAGATCGATCCGGAATTCTGAGCAGCCCGGATGTTCGGACGGATTTCAGCGCTGACTTCCCCGCATACGGGCAGCGCGTGCCGATGGTCCTTCCACTGCCGCCGAAGGGTTGATCGATGCGCGGCGCGATATGCTGTCATCGTCTCACATTTTCAGGGAGCAACCCATGTTCATGACTCTTCTTCTCATCAACTTTATCCTTGCCTTTGCAGTGTGCTTCATTGTCGCAAGGATCTTCCGGGCGCCGATCAACAAGATCCTCCAGCGGTTGGTTTCCGAAGAGATCTATATTGCCTGGGCCAGGTATATTGTCTTTGCAACCTATGTGGTCGGTATCTCGGGGGGCGTCAGGATCTGGGACCTGGAGCGATACATTACTCCACCGACGCAGGGAGGCGCCATTCTCGAATTGACACAGGAACGATGGGTTCTTGAACTGTACCGTACGCTCATCGGAACACTCCAAAGCATTGCCTGGATGCTCCTGCTGTTCTTCTTCGTCGCGCTTGTCGCCTATGTCATCGTCAAGGGACTGGAGCTGCGCAAGCAACATTCCTGAATCCGTTCTTTTTCCCAGGGAGTGGGTACGGCACAGTGTGGAAGCGCCGTATCAGACGCGCGTCAACGCCATCGACATGAACTCCCCTTTGCATACAGCAATCGATGCCCGCGCAGGACGGACGTCCACCGACGTCGTCGCGATTTCATTCAGGTCTTTCCACCGAAAGAATCGGAGACACTATGAACGATCGACAAAGAGAGGTTCATGTAGCGATGGCTGCCATCAACAAGGCGTGGCGGGAAGGACAGCCCCTGGCAATGACCGGGTTTCTCCATGCCGGGATTGTCATGGTCATGCCGGGATTCAGCGGAACGGTGACAGGTCGCCAGGCACTCCTCGACGGATTCGTGGAGTTCTGCTCCAACGCGCGCGTCGTGGAATACGAGGAGAGCGACGAACAAATCCAGGTGATCGATGACCTCGCGGTGCTTACGTTCCGGTTCGCTATGGTGTACGAGCGGACGAACTACCGGGCCCGGTCAACGGGCCGCGATATGTGGGTGTTTCGTTCCATCGGCGGGAAATGGCTTGCCCTTTGGCGAACGATGATGGAATTAGAAGAGACGCGAGAAACACCTCCTTGAGACATCTGCCCGGACATCCTTTTCCGTGCCCCTTGTGCGGGCTTGCTTTTAAAACGCCGCACGCAGCTTCCCCGCAGCGCTCCGGACAAATTGCATGTGGCATGCAGATACCCTACGAAGCGCGAATCTCTTTCAGCGGGATAACCATTACTACCTGAACATTAGGAGGTCTGCACACATGCAATGGAGAAACATCTTTGGGTGGGCGGCGGTTGCGCTGACCACCATCTTTGCCTGTTTCTGGGGATTCTGGGGGAGCATTGAGAATTTTCATGAGGGCTGGTATTTCTCATCGTTCTGGATGAATGTGGGACTGATGTTCATCCAGTACCTTCTCTTTGCATTACTCCTTATGGCTCTTGGGAGCGTCTCGATCTTTTTCCCCCGGATTGGCGCTCTTGTGTATCTCGCGGCAGCAGTTGCCCTCCCGCTCTTCTTCATCAGAACGTCCGCCGCGACGTTGATGCTTGCTCTTCCCCTTGCGATTACCGGCATCCTGATGTGGTTTGGCCGTCCAACACCACGGAAGAGAGCTCTCTTCACCGTTCTGTGTGTTCCGCTTGTCGTGATAGTCGGTTTCGCCGTGGAGCCGGCGATCAAAGTGGCGAATCGCTACGATGACGGGAACTACGGCGCACGCCTTGTCGAAGGAAACGGTGTCCGCCTCTGTTGGGCACCCGAGGGACCGGGATGGCCCACCCAATCGTCGGACCTCAAAGAGGCATCGTGGGAGAATGCCCGCCGGATTTGTGCTAATCTTAACGAGGACGGAACCTCACTTGCCGATACTCCGCAAAACATCTGGCGTCTGCCGACTCTTGACGAGGCCGTTCGTTCCTCCGTCCACCACGGCACAAATGCCGGCGGCGTGTGGGATTCCGTGACGCACGCACCCGTGTATCGCGAGGCGCCGGACAAGGAATCCCCGCTGTGGAAAGTCCATTCCCCCGTCATCTACTGGTGGACGTCGACGGTCGTCAACGACTCCATGGCCTATCGGATCGTCTACAACGGGGGGGCCCAGGTGCTCCCGAAGAAAATGCGGATGGGGGATCTGGGATTCAGGGCGGTAAAGGAAGTGCATTAGAGTTCTCCCGTGCGAGCCCTTGGTCCGAACAGTGAGGGACGCCACTTTGCGGGCTCCCAACACATCATTTCGAAAGAGTAAAACGACGGCGCGTCTTTCTTCAAGTGGTGCTTCAATATACACGTACAAAACATTTATCTGTAAACACCTAACCCACAGTATCAGGTAAAGGGAGAATAGCGCAAAAAAATTGCGAACAGTTGACAATTTGACAAGGAATCCTTACATTTATGCTGTGAGGCAACGTGAACATTCGTTGCGTGCTGGAGTGTAGCCATGAAGAACAGTCTTCCAACATCTCAGATAGGCGAGTTTATCCGTGTGGCCGAGCATCATATCTCGGCCCACGAGTTCGACCTTGCGATGGACCAGCTTGAAAAGGCCCGGCGGATCGAACCTGGGAACTTCTACATCAATGCGATCGTGGAAAGAATTCATCGCCTCGCATCCGAAGTGACCAACGGGGGACGCTTCCTTTCGATCACGGTAGGTGATGAATTCGACGATGGCATCAAACTCGACGGCGAGCATGGACAGTCGGCGGAAGAGACGGAAACAAGGGTCAGGAAATTGACAGACATGGCATCGGAGTTATTCAGGCGCGGCGCCTATGAGACGGCGTTTGATTCCCTCATGAATGCCTACCTTCTTGATCCTGTTAGCCCTTCGGTGATGGAAACGGAGCGAACGATATTGCCGGCGTTGGAGATGATTCGACGTCAGAGGACCACGAAAGGGGAGAGTGAGCGGATGAGCCATCTACCTGGTATGCCCGGATCCGAGCGGAGGGTCGAAGGTCCTCTTCACAATGAAGAGGAAGCGCGGCGGCTTGAAGAACTGAAACGCCAACGCGAGCAGGAGCGTGAGGAGAAGGAGCGAGCCGTATGGCGCGAGGCCTCACGAATACCCCGCATTTTTGAACAGAACATGCTCTCTCCCGAGCCGCCCAAAAAGCAGCCGGCCGAACAGCCCAAGGAAACGTCCGGGTTCTTTACCAAACTTCGCCGCGGAAAGCTCCTCGGATGATCCCTCGCGTGCGCGGCCTGCCGGGGTACTTCCTCCGGCAGCTCGCGCCCAAAAGTCTGTTCACTTCACCCTGGCCTCCCCTTTTCCCGTAACTCCTTTCCCTTTTCCCCGTTTGATTGTATATTGCTTCATTCCTCTACCTGATGGACACATGCGACTTCTTTTTCTGGCTCTTCTCCTCGGTTCTCTTGCCTCTGCCCACCAGAAGGCGGGCAACACTCTTTCCGGAACAGTACGCGACAGGGCGACCGGCGAACCGATCGTTGCAGCAAACGTCCGGCTCCTCGGGTCATCGCGGGGAACCATCACGAATGCAGACGGATATTTCACAATCACGATTGACCCCGGTGAGCATCGCATCTTGTGCACCATGCTCGGTTACGCGCCCGATACTCTCATTGTCCAGGGAACAACCGACACACAGCGCGAAGTGCGCCTGGAGCCCTCAGCTATCCTGTTTCCGGAAATCGTTGTTTCTTCGGAAGATCCGGCAGTCGAGATCATCCGGCGGGCCATCGCCAACAAGCAACGATGGATCGACCGGCTTCATTCCTACGAAATGCAGGCCTTCACGCGGCAGACGATTTTCCGCGATACCGCGGTCGCCGGTATTGCCGAGTCCTACACTCATGGCTATTGGCGGGCAGGCGACACTCTTCGCGAAGTCGTCACGCAGAAACGTCAGACAGCCAACATCCCTTCAGATGTGAATGTCGCGTCCGTGGGACGCATTCTCAATTTCGCGGAGGATAATATCCGCCTCTTCGGCTACACGTTTGTGGGTCCCACATCGGTGGACGCGCTCGATTACTACGACTACAAGCTTCTCCGCACGCGTACGAGCGGCCCTCTGGAAATCTACGATATCCGGATGACGCCAAAAAGACGTACCGTCCCGCTTTTCGACGGGAGCATCACCATCATCAACGGCACCTATGCCCTGGCCGGCGTCGATGTACAACCCAACGAGGCATTCCGCATTCCGTTTGTCAGGGCGGCCTCCCTCCGCTACCGCCAGCAATTCGCTCTGTACGAAGCCACATTCTGGATGCCCACGGATATCCGCATCGAGGGACGTTTTGTCATCAGTCTCGCTGGTTTCTCCATTCCTCTGATCGCGTTCGGACAGACATCGGTGATCTCCGACTATTCCATCAACACACCGATCCCCGACTCGATCATCGCCAGGCCCCGCCTCAGTGTTGATTCCACCGCCGCGACAGTTGACTCCGCCTACTGGGCCTCCCATGTCATGCTCCCGCTGACAGGTGACGAGCAGAAGGCCTATACGACGCTCGACTCCACGCAGACACTCGACGTCCAGTTCCGACCGGGAGGGGCGGCCATGACGATTGGCGCCGGATTGGGAGGCACGGCCGGTGCAATTCTCTCTTGTGCCGACCTTTCCTTTAACCGCGCCGAAGGATTTCATGCCGGCGCGTCTATCCCGTTTGAGCACCTGGCTCCGGTTCTCTCCGCCTCCGCAGCGGCCGGCTATGCATTCACACCCCGGGTGACCACGTATGACTTCAGCGCCACGATCTTCACTTCTGCGCAACGCATCCTCGGGTTCGGCGGCGAGGGATATCGCCGATTCGACCATCACCCGGACCACGATTACTTTGAAACGCTGACGAACTCACTCAATGCGCTCCTTTTCAAGAACGACTACCGCGATTATTATCGGGCGGAAGGGGGACGCGTCCTCGTGAGGTACCGCCCGACAACGTCGCTTCTTGCCGATCTGTCGTTTGTTATGGAAGACGAGAGCGCGTTAGACCGGACCACCAACTACAGCTTCTTCTACCGTTCGCTTTCGTACCGCCCCAACCCAATTCCCGTGACGGGAATTCTCCATTCGCTTCGCCTGGACATGCGCATTGGACCCGAACCGGTGCCGCTCGATCTTGTGTTGCAGAATTCATTCCTTCTCTCTATGGAGCACTCCGATCCGTCGTTTACCGGGGGCGATTTCTCCTTCACGCGCTGCGATGGCGTTCTTGCCTTGACGATCCCCACGTTCGCAGATCGCTTTCTTCTTCGTCCCGGCTTTCGTCTTCGGGTCTCTGCGGGCGCGTCCGCCGGCACACTTCCACCTCAGCGGTGGTTCGATCTCGAATCGGCGTCCAGCGGCGAGGCGCCGCTCGGCGTGATGCACACCCTTGGAGTGAAACAGTACAGCGGAACCGGCTACGCTGCCGTCAATATCGAACACAACTTCCGCTCTCTTCCTTTTCTTGCGCTTGGCATCCCTTTCCTCTATGAAAACGAGATCGAACTCATCCTGCTGGGAGGGGCGGCGCGAACCTGGTCGCATGGCTCTGCAGGTCCTTCCAATACAACTGATGGTTGGTGTTATGAGGCCGGTTTCGGCATCAGCAGGATCCTCGGTCTCCTGCGCGTTGACTTTACCTATGCCTTGAATGCATCCCGGCTCTTTCGTGTCACCACGTGCGTCGCCGGTATCTACTGACAATCCGCCGAAACGGCGTCCCTTCCGGGTGTTCCACGTATTGCTTCCATCCTCCCACGCTGGAGACGCCGGCATTTGCTGCTTTTTGGGGTGGCCCTCGTCACACATCCGGAGGCATGCCATCCTGCATATTGAATCTCTTTCCGCAAATTCGTACAATGAATAGTTCGATTGACAGAAGGCGGCGGTCGGGAAATGCATAGGGCGACCTCGGGCAATCGGTATCTGCTTGAGGCCTTTTTTTTCCATCGCCACAGCAAGGAGGGTATGGAGAGCTCAAAGAACATACGCAACATCGCCATCATTGCGCACGTCGATCACGGCAAGACGACGCTCGTGGACCATATGCTGAGGCAAACGGGCACTTTCCGTTCCAATCAGCAGCTCGTCACGCGAGTGATGGATTCCAGCGATTTGGAGCGGGAGCGGGGAATCACCATCCTGGCAAAGAACACCTCGATCCACTACCGTGATGTCAAAATCAACATCGTCGACACGCCCGGCCACGCCGATTTCGGTGGGGAGGTCGAGCGAACACTAACGATGGTGGACGGCGTCCTCCTTCTGGTGGATGCAGCCGAAGGTCCGCTTCCGGGAACCAAGTTTGTCCTCAAAAAGTCATTGGACCTGAATCTGACGCCGATCGTTGTCATCAACAAGATTGACCGCAAGGATGCGCGTCCGCACGAGGTTCTTGACCTCGTGTTTGACCTCTTTATCTCCTTGGGCGCGAACGACCGTCAATTGGATTTCCCGACGATCTACTGTATTGCAAAACAGGGGATTGCCAAGAACGAGCTCGACGATCCCAGCACCGATCTCAAGCCGTTGCTCGACGCCATCATCACGACTGTTCCGCCCCCCCCGGGAGATACCGTTTCCCCGTTCCAGATGCTTGTGACGACGATCGACTACAACGACTACCTGGGCCGACTCGGCATCGGCCGGGTGCATCGGGGTACGATTCGTCTCGGCGGACCGATGAAGATCATTCACCGCGACGGCGCCGCGGAGAATGCACGCGTCACGAAAATCTATGCCTTCGAGGGACTCAAGAGGGTCGAGGTGGAGGGCGCCTCTGCCGGAGAGATTATTGCCATTGCAGGCATGGAGGATGTTGACATCGGCGAGACGATCGCCGACGAGGCGGATCCGACACCCCTCCCCTTCGTCGCTATTGAAGAGCCAACCCTCTCGATGAATTTTCTCGTGAACAATTCGCCGTTTGCCGGACAAGAGGGCAAGTACGTGACGACGCGCCACCTGAGCGAACGATTGGCGCGTGAACTCCGTTCCAATGTCAGCATGAAGATCGAACTGACAGACTCCCCCGACACATTCAAGGTCAGCGGCCGTGGAGAACTTCATCTCGCCATCCTTATTGAGACCATGCGGCGCGAAGGTTTTGAGTTCCAGGTTTCCCGCCCTGAAGTGATCTACAAACGGATTGCCGACGTGCTGAGCGAGCCCATGGAGCACGTCGTCATCGACGTCCCGGATGAATTTGTCGGCGTTGTCATCGAAAACCTCGGACGCCGCCGGGCCGAGATGAAGAACATGATCGCCTCCAATGGAAACACCCGGTTGGATTTTCTTGTCCCTGCCCGCGGCCTTATCGGGTTCCGCGGGGAGTTCATGACCCAAACGAAGGGGACCGGCGTCCTCCATCAGAATTTTCAAGGTTATGAGCCTTACAAGGGCGATCTCGCGCATCGCACCAAAGGAGCCCTTATCGCCATGGAAACGGGCGAGGCGGTTGCCTACGGGATGTGGAAGCTGCAGGAACGATCCGTGTTCTTCGTGGAACCAGGCATGCGCGTTTATGCCGGCATGGTGGTGGGGGAAAACGCACGGGAACACGACATGACCGTCAACGTGTGCAAGACGAAACAACTCACCAATATGCGGGCGTCAGGGTCCGATGAAGCCGTCCGTCTTGAACCCCCGCACCTGATGACGCTGGAGCAGGCGATTGAGTGGATCGGAGATGACGAACTGGTGGAGTTTACACCACAGAGCATCAGAATACGGAAGAAGACGCTCGATACAAATCTGCGGAACAGAATGTCCAAGAAGAAAGCTGATCCTCTCGAGAGTCCGGGGAAGTAGCCCGCCCTGTTTTGGAGAGCGGCTGCCTGACTGTCGACAAAGCACCCAGGCTCGTGCCGTGGAGAGGAACACGCGATACTACCATTACTGATGGGAGGAAGAATCGTTCCTGTGGGTACACAGAAGAAAACCCCGGCGGGAGTGATGCGTACCGAGGCCGAGATTCGGGAGCTTGCGTACAATCTATGGTGGTCATGGCATCCGGCGGCACAGCAGATCTTCCAGGAGCTTTCCCCGTACGTCTGGGAGGAGAGCAATCACAATCCGGTGGAAGTGCTCCAATGGGTGGCGCCGCAGGAACTCCGTGCGCGATTGCAAGTCCCGCAGTTCCACCGCAGCGTCCAGTTTGTCCTGGATGATTTTCATGCGTATATGGGTGCCAAGCGGACGTGGATGCGGAAGCATGCACCTTCGCTCGCAGGCGAATCCATTGCATATTTCAGCGCGGAATTCGGTCTTCATGAGAGTCTCCGCATCTATTCCGGCGGGCTCGGTGTTCTTGCCGGCGACCATGCGAAGTCGGCCAGTGATCTGGGGCTCCCCCTGTGCGGCATGAGCCTCTTCTACCGCCAGGGATACTTTCAGCAGCAGATCAACTCGGACGGGTGGCAGCAGGAGCAATATCCTCTGTACGATCCGGCGCGGCTCCCGATCACGCCCGTGCTCGACACGAAGGGGGATCGAATCCTCGTCCCGGTTGAGATCGGCAACGACACCGTCACGCTCCAGGCATGGATGGTGCAGGTTGGCCGCGTCCCCGTCTTTCTCCTTGATACCGATGTCCCCAACAATGACCAGCGATACCGTGATCTGACCGCGCACGTCTACGGCGGCGACAACTGGACGCGCATCGCCCAGGAGATCGTCCTGGGCATCGGCGGGGTCCGCCTCCTGCGGGCGATGGGGATCAAGCCCGCGACGTTCCACATGAATGAAGGACATTCGGCATTTCTGACGCTCGAACTCCTCCGCGAACAGCGGGCGGCGGGAAAGTCGTTGGATCAGGCGGAGGCCTACGTGAAGCGCCATTGTGTTTTCACGACGCACACTCCTGTTCCCGCGGGACATGACAGGTTCGACCAGGGGCTTTTCACTGCGGTATTTGAGGCGTTTGCGCAGAAGATGGGGGTAGGAACGATCGAACTCATGGGGTACGGGCGCGAGAACGTCGCCGATACGGCGGAACTATTCACCATGACGGTTCTTGCGCTGAAATTCTGCCGCGCAGCAAACGGCGTCAGTGAATTGCATGGCCACACGAGTCAGGAGATGTGGAAAGCGCTTTATCCGGGCGTGCCGATGAACCGGATACCGATTGGCCACGTCACCAACGGCATCCACACGGCGGGGTGGACGACTGCTACGGCACATCAGTTCTGGACCGCGCGTCTCGGAGAATCGTGGACGGAGCATTTGCGTGATCCCAGGTTCTGGCATGCCGCCCTGCACCCGAAGACTGTGTCGGACGAAGAGCTTTGGGCGCTGCGCATCTCGTTGCGCCGCGAGCTTATTGAGTTTGCGAGAAAGCGTCTTCATGAGCAGAATCTCCGGTACGGCGCCGGGGACACGGAGTCCCTCCATCGTGTGTTGTCGCCCGATGTTCTCACGATTGGTTTTGCGAGGAGGTTCGCGACCTATAAGCGAGCGCCCCTCTTCTTCCGCGATTTCGAGTGGGCCATTCGGACGATTGTCTCGAAGGAAAAACCGGTGCAGCTTCTCTTCGCCGGCAAAGCACACCCACGCGACGACGCCGGCAAGCGGTTCATTCAGGAGGTCGTCAATTTTACGCACCGGCTTGATTTGTTCGGCAAGGTAGTCTTCATCGAGGATTATGACATCAATGTTGCACGTCACCTTGTCGCGGGCGCCGATATCTGGCTCAACACGCCCCGTCGTCCAATGGAAGCGAGTGGCACAAGCGGCATGAAGATTGCCATACACGGCGGCCTGCATCTGAGCACCATGGATGGATGGTGGCGCGAAGCATACGATGAGCACAACGGCTGGAAGGTGGGGGAGGATACGACGGCGAGCACCGAACAAATGCAGGATGATCTCGACGCTGCTTCCCTCCGCGCGGTGCTTGAGCAGGAAATCATTCCGCTCTTTTATCAGAGGGGGAAGGATGGCATACCCCACCAGTGGCTGCGCCGGGTCCGGCACTCGATGGCAACATTGATCCCCGCGTATAATACAGAGCGGATGGTTGTCGAGTATGCGGAGAAGTATTACACGCTTCCCAAACCCCGAACGTGAGAAGCAACACCGGGAGAGAGCGTACAGGGCGCCGGCTTCATTTGGCTCGCGCCCGTTGCTTTTTCATGGGGAGGGGAAGAAGGGATCCATGTCCGGTTGGCGTCTGATGGAGACCTGCCACAGTTGTGAACGGGGGCTGGAGTCGGCCTGCCGGGGGTACAATCAACGCCAGATCATCAGCAGATCTTCAGCACACCATGAGCACATCCGGAACATCTCTGGGACAGGTCAATGCCACATCGGTAGCATACCCGTGTCAGCGGTGTGACAGACCTGTCAATTAAAGTAGACACCCTCTCGCTTTTTCACTAACCGTTTCGCCAAATCTGGGAATTCTGCGCATCTTGCTGCCATTGCTGGTAAACATTCTCGAGGTTTTTGACGATTTTGCGATTTTTCTGTCAACTTGAGGTGTTTACTATGATATGGCACAAAATCTGCTATTTAATCAGGCGGATGAGAGGAACCCAAACATGAATACTGAAACGACGGTCGACCTGATGCAAAGGACCGGCCAGCGCTACTATACGATCGGTGAAGCAGCCGACATGACCGGCATTTCCGTTCCCACGATTCGCCTGTATGAGCGCGAAGGCCTGATCGTGCCCATGAGAAAATCCACACGCCACAGACTTTTTGACGAAAGTGATTTAGAGCGAATCCGCTCACTCAGGAAGGATATCAACGCGGGGAATAGGGGAATCGCCGGCATCCGCCGACTCATGGGACGCATCCCCTGCTGGCAGATAAAAGGATGCTCTGAAGAATCGCGCGACCACTGCCCGGCCTATCTGATCCAGGATTCTCCTTGCTGGATGGTCACCCGAAAATCCTGGCTGGAGAAGAGCGACCTCTGCAGAAACTGCATCGTGTACCTCGAAGCGTCCAGTTGCGAGCAGGTGCAACGGGCGCTTCAGCAGTATGCCGGCGCACCAGACCCGGTGTTGCCCCCCGCGGGGAGTTGAACGCGCTTATCCCTCCGCTGAGGGCTTGACATCGAAGCGGATCGTCTTGTCCCAGGTCCGCTTTTCCTTCTTCACGTACTCCAACCACCACGCCTTTACCACGATGTAAATCCACGCCTGACAGTACGTGAAATACATCACAACCAGGATCGGCAACTGCTTCACCTTATCCTCTCCGTCGTAGGAGATGGCAAGCATCGTCTCAAAGAGGAAAAGGAAGAACGCCATGATCCAGACAAAGGTGTATGGGCCCGGAAGCGAAATGCTGACCAGATTCGCGGCACCCAGGATGAAGAGAAGATCCGACGTGACAATCGCAAAGAAAAACACGTAGTACAACAGCAGTGTGTAGAGCACGTCGAACATCAACCGCTTGCTCCGGAACTTCGGAATTCGCTTCAGAAACTTCGCCAGGACGTACGAATTCCCCCTCACCCAGCGCGTCCGCTGATGAACCCAGACCCGCCATGACTGCGGCTCCTGCTCGTACGTCATCGCGTACGGAACAAACTTGATCTTGTACCCTTCCTGATAAATCCGAATGCTGAGTTCCGAGTCCTCCGTCAGCGCCTGTTCATCCCATCCTCCGAGCTGGCGGATGAGACGCGTCCACATCACAAAATTCGTCCCCGGGAGCGTGGCGATGTTGTGCATCTGCCACCGTCCGGCTTGCAGCATCGACTGGAAGCTCAGCGTCTCGATGTTGATGAACTTCGTCAGCAAGTTGACGTTCTTGTTGATGGTTCGGAATTTTCCTATCGCCGCGCCCAATTCGTTGTTCGTGAGCAGTTGTGCGACGAGATACCGGAGCGAATCCTTGTCCGGTGTATTGTCGGCATCGTAAATGGCGATCACGTCCGAAGTGACCCGCTGGACGCCGAGATTCAACGCGCGTGATTTGCCCTTCCCCCCCTCACCTTTCGGCACGTCAAAGAGCTCGATCCGGCGATCAGCGCGCGCATAGCCCTCGATAATGTCCCGCGTCCCGTCGGTGGATCCGTCGTTGATCACCATGATCTTCAACTTCTCCTTCGGATACTCGAGGCGGAGCATCGCTTCAATCGTGCGGGCGATGACCTTCTCTTCATTATGCGCGGGGATCAGAATGGTGCAGCCGGGGTAATCGAACGCCTTCCCTTCCAGCAGCTTCTTTTCCTTCAACGACTTGACGTAATTCAAATATCCGAAAAACGTCAGCACGAACTGGTACCCGATCATGAACCAGATCAGGATGACGGCGACGACAAACAAGAAACTCAAATCAACTTCGAGGAATGTCATGCGTATCGCCGTTTGACGATCTTAAGGATGAGGTACATCGCCGCCAGCATCAGGACGGCAATGACGCCGAAGATGGCAATGGCGTTCGACGACCAGAATGAGGTCATATTGATCCCGTACGAAAACAGATCCCCTGTCACGACGGACACCGTATGTACTCCCGGCGGCAGCGACAATGTATAGCAATCGTTCCCCTTCATGGCCGCAAATTCATATGCCTGTCCGTCAAGCGCAACCGCAGTCGGCTCCCTGTTGAGCGCGACGAGTGTCCGCACGTCGGATGCATAGGTGAAGAGCACCGTCCGCGTGCCGTACGCAACCGACAGCAGGTTGCCGGTCAGGGAGAGTATCCGCGCTTCCAGGTCGTGTGTGGAAAAGGCGCCCCCCTGATTCTGCCCGAACGAGACCTCGTGTACACCCGCGGGAATCAGAAACACGTTGTCGCGCGACGGCGAAAGAGGTACGCCGTCGATTTGTATCTCCTTCGTCTCCAGCGGAAGTTTGAGACTGAAGGAATAGGGGGAAGAGACTCCATATCCCGCTGCGTTGCGCCGGTATTGTACCTCGCTTGCCAGCGCGTAGGGGAACATCTTGATATCCTGCGGGTTCACGCTCGATTCCGAGTAAATCGTGAGCCGGGGAGCTCCCAGCGATGCGGCCCGGACAAGATCGAAACTCTCCGTTCCTGTCTGGGTCAGTGTTGGGAACGGCGTAATCTTGTCGGGTTTCCGGAATTGACCGATGTTCAAATCGAGCATCAGTTTCCCCGGGTCGCTCAACAGTTCCTTATACCGCTTTCCGATATCGAGGTAACGAAGAGGGTCGGTGGACCAGAGCGGTTCGGGGTCCTCCACCTGAAGCTGGAATCCGTACGTCCGTTGAAGCGCAAGAATTGATGGCATGTCAACACCGAGGTTCTCGCGCAACGACGGAGTTCCATACCCGTCCATGGCCGTCACAATGATTTGAAACCCCGGGCGCCCTGCAGCGACCCCGGAGAGCATCTCCAGGATCGTCTTGTACACCCCTTCCAGGGTGCGGACTCTGTACTCCGTCACCATCCGCCGGGCGTCGGGATTGACCTTCCAGTAGAACGAAGAAGTGGAATCGAGAACTGCAGGGAGTTCAAACCCGTATCTCTTCCGGAACTCCTTCTGCGCCGACGGATGCATCGGGGCAAACAACAGTGGATCCTGGAAACCTCGTCCGGCGTCAAAATGGAGCTCAGCAATATTGACGCCGTCAAAATCGAACTGTGAGAGGAGTGTGCGATACTCCTCCGTCATTGCCTGAACGCACGCAGGGTCGGTCAATGCGACGGGGTAACGCCACGACGCATGGAGAAGATCCTCCCCCTTGAAGTTCTTCTCACGCCATTCGGGATGCTCTGTGTAAAATTTTACGCTGACCTGCGGCGGCTCCAGCCAGGCATACACGATGATGCCGTTCGCGTGCGCCAATGAGATGAGGCGCTTGTAGTCGTAGGTGTATTTCGCGTACTGGTGCCAACCCGATACGTGAAGGACGCGGACCCCAAGTCGCACCCATTGCTTCACCAATGCCTCGACACTCATCGTCCTGGCACGGGACCCCGGCTCGAAGTACACTTCAAGATTATCACGACGGACCACCGGGCCAAGCCGGAAGTACCTGTTGATGTACTCCAGAAGATAAGGATAGAGACTGTATCCCTCCTTGCTGTACGGATCGAACCGCGTGGAAATGTACAGGAGGCTCCCCTTGCCCACCGATTTCCCGATCACAAGCGGCGCTTCGGTGGCCGCATCGGTACAGAACACTCCTTCAATTCCCTCCGCGTCAAACTTCGTGGCGAGCTCGGGAAACCTCCACGTGATCCGCTCCTCCGGAAAGTAACGGTCGCGGACCTGCGTCACCTTCAGCCGTGTTGTGCTCGACGTGATACCAAGTTCCTTCGCGATTTCCGTGGGCATGTCGGTGATCACGTGCCCGCCTCCCTGCACAAACTTCACGATCGCGTCGTAGTCCGCATCGCGAAGCGAGTCAACAAACGTGTACGGAATTATCAGCAGGTTGTAACCACCCAGTTGCACGGACTGTCCGGCGAAGATTGTGTCGACCAAAATGTTCACGCTCCGCAAGACAGAGGCAAACGACGCCTGGTCGTTCTCAGCAGCCCCCTCGGCAAAGTGGTTCCAGAGAATCGCCGCCTTCGCCTCCTGCCACGATTGTTCCTGGCCGAAGACACGATCCATGAATTTGCGTGCACCGTTGACAAATTGCGCGGCAACAGAAGGCGGCTTCTCATGGAACTCCACCGCCTCCGCCTTGTAGATCTGCCCCGCGTCGAGATCCACCGAGCGGCTGACGGGTCCTTTGATCCGCTTGTCCGACGTCTCCTCCGTAAGGACTTCTCCGTTTCGGTCGAACGTCGTTTCCTGCAGGTACTGATCGTCAAGATTCAGAGTGAAATCCTGCTTTCCCGTCAGCATGATCCTGTCTTTCATGCGTGTCTGCAGCGACAGGTCCCGCACATCCATGTAGGTGTAACCCAGCGCCTCGACACCTTCGACAATTTCCTTCAGAAGGGCCGGGTCGACAAACGCATGGAAGAAGCAGGACGCAAAACCATCCCGCACGATGAGATTTGCCTTCGCTCCCGCAATGATCTCCCGCACCGCCTGTTCCCCCACACGCGGGTCGGGATCCAACGGAACATAGCCAAGGTTCTCCGGAATAATGCGCTGGCCGTAAATATCCCTCTGGATCATGTAGGGAAAGAATTGGCCGTCGTCGATGTCCTCAATGACAAGCCGCTGTTCCATCGCCGTGTTGAAGTACTTGCCGATAGTCTCGTACAACTTCAACGAACCCGCGTAGTGTGGAGTCTCCCATACCAGGGGGTAGAGGCCGTTCTTCATGAATTCCTGTATCCCCATGTCAAGCTTCCGCTCGATGCCTTCGACGGTCTCTTCTTTCACCGGTTTG
>Ga0182027_10002581_pt1 | contig 29253 bp, 27 predicted proteins | sample 712E1DmetaG_FD_121300 | JGI IMG/M metagenome (GOLD analysis project Ga0182027, IMG submission 121300) | Permafrost microbial communities from Stordalen Mire, Sweden - 712E1D metaG (Illumina Assembly) | ecosystem: Environmental > Terrestrial > Soil > Wetlands > Permafrost | place: Sweden...
ATTGAAACTCCGGTAAAACACATCGCCTGCTCCGCCGCCAGTATTTCATATGAATTTACGCATGAAAATGCCATACGCCTGGGATTGAGCTTTTACGGCCTATACCCCGACAAGCAGGCCAAGGGAAGAATTGTTTTAAAACCGGCTCTGTCATGGTATACAAAAATAATTCAGATTAAACACGTACCGTCCGGGACCCGAGTGGGATACGGAGGAACATTTTCGGCAAACCGCCCGTCAAAAATCGCCACCATCCCCGTTGGTTATTGGGACGGGTATGACCGGAGATTCTCAAATAGAGCCAGCGTTCTGATAAATGGCAGTCGGTGCCCCGTTGTCGGCAGAATATGTATGAATCTCTGCATGATTGACGTAACCAATATAGACGCAAAAGAGGGAGACAAGGTGGTTTTGATAGGAAAAAGTGGAAAAGAATATATCGGGGCCGATGATCTGGCACAATGGTCGGAGACGATTAATTATGAAATTGTTTCCAGAATCAACCCTTTATTGCCCCGGATATTTAACTGACGTTATGCGCCATTACAAATCGGAATACACATTTGAAAAATATAAGCCTTACGAAAGCCGTTGGAAGCGTTTTTGCCGTTCCCGAAAGAAGAAAAAAAACAGCGCATTTCCGGTCCAGAGAGAGAATAGCCGCTACGGCAAAAATCCGTTCAAATCGCACCGCAAAAAAATATCTTTAACGACTGTCAAGGTTCTTATTTTAATAGTTCTCATACTGGGATGGGTCGTTTTGTTGTTTTATCTTCCTTTTTTTCGCATCAACAAAATTACGATCTCCGGTCTGAACAATTTAACCAATAGTGAAATTGAACAACTCATTTACACCGATTACTTTAAGCCCAGCAAACTAATACCGTACAACGATTATTTCCTTGTAAACCCGGACAAAATCAAAGATGGCATCAATAAAAAATACGCTCTGCAATCGGTTCAGGTTACGAAAACTTTTCCAAATCAGCTCAATATAGACATTGTCGAAAAAATTTCGGCGCTTATATATGATAACGGGCAGAAATATTATCTTCTTGACAGCGGGGGAACGGTCATAAAATATTTAACCGATGTCGATAGCGGGGAATTCATTTCAAAACCTTCGGCATCATCAACCGGCACTCCAAAATTAAGTGCCACGACTACGGCGACAATCGGCATGATCGCGTCCGAGAGCACGGCGTCAAGCACGACCAGCACGCTAGAACATGTCCCTGATTACAAAAAAATTCAAAAATTATTCGGAGATTATCCGATCGTCTACGACAGCCGCGGACTTCAGGTTGATGTTAAACAGATCGGCGTATTGCCGGAACAATTTATATCTTCCGTTGATTCATGGTTTAAAGGACTGGCGGGACAGGGGATAGTGACGAAGTATTTTTTACTCAGCAATATGAACTCCGGGCTCACCATTTTCACAACCAACCCCTGGAATATTCTGTTCAAGTACGAAGATTCCCCTGACGCAGAAATAAACAGTCTCAAAAATATTTTAAAAAATATTCATCCGGTTAATTATGTTGATCTGAGATTCGGCGACCGGGTTTATTGGAAGTAGTTGGTTTGTTTGATAGGGTAGGGTGTGGATAAAACCGTTTGACTGAAGATTAAAAGGAATATATAATTGAGTATAATATCTCTTACACTCAGTTAATATAAACGATTTTAAGCCAATTAGCCATTATGCCAAGTTTTGCCCTATTTTTACCTTTACTTAAAGATCAGACAAATAAATTGAAAATAAATTATTTATTAAATTTATTTTCTTTTCACAACTTCCCTACTATTTTATCCCATAAATTCAATTTTTTTCTCATTCAAATTCGGTTAAACCAATTCATCCATGATTTTAGGGCTTTTTTAGCTAGATTCGCTGGTGGGTGTGCCTTCAATTTGGCTAACATTAGCCTAAATATACCCTCAAAACGATTTAAATGCCCTACAAGGGCCCTTGGTGTAAAAGGAGGTATAAACACTCGTCTAAGCGGTAAAATAATGACCTATGAAGGCCTGCGGACACCTGTAGTGGGCTACAGGGTCAGAAGACTCAGTTCGACATCGTTTATTAATGATCTAATTTTAAATAATTTTAACGGAGGCGGGGAGTCCCTATCCTCTTTTTTTATTTTATGTTAAACCCACTTCCCTATCTTGATGATTTTATTTTAAACCTGCGCGCAAATAATCTTTCCGAAGAAACCGCGTACAATTATGAACGCGATCTGAAAACTTTTGAAAATTTTTTGAGCGAAGATATAAAAAAATCTTTTGATAAAATCGACAAAACCGATTTATTGCGTTTTAAGGCATATTTGTCGTCTTCGGACCGAAAAACCGCTTCAACGGGAAAATCGGAAAAAAAATTGGGCAGTTACTCCATAAACCGCATGCTTTCGGCTTTAAGGTCGTATTTGAAGTTTATGGAGGACATGGATCACAAGTCACCCGTCTCCCCTGCCGCGGTAAAATTAATTAAGAATATAAAAAAGCACGGACAGGTGCCGGAATTTTCCGAAGTGATAAAAATTATTGAAGCGCCGATGAAATACGAGGATGACGAAAAAGTGGCATTGCGCAACCGGGCGATGCTGGAAACGCTCTTTGCTACCGGCATGCGCATCTCCGAACTTTTATCGCTTAAGGTTAATCAAATTGACCAAACAGGGCGCATATACATTCTCGGTAAAGGAAAAAAACAGCGCTTTGTCTATTTAACCCCTCGGGCACTCGCCCACCTGAAAAATTATCTGGCCAAGCGCGCCAGCACTTCTGAAATGCTGTTTGTCCCCTACCGCGGACTAAATAGCCAAGAAAAAAATAAAAGAATCTCAGCAAATTATTTGCAGTTTAAAATAAAAAAATACAGAGAGTTGCTGGATATAAATATTCCGATCAGTTGCCACACCTTGCGCCATGGCTTCGCAACTTTTCTGGCCGAAAATGGCGCCAACCCGGCCGCCATTCAAATTTTGCTCGGCCACGAGTCTCTAGATACAACCACAAGATACGTTCATGCTTCAGACAAGTTTGCCGAGAAAACTCATCATGATTTTCATCCGCTGTTTGAGAAGTAATTTATCTGAATTTTAATAATGAAATAGATAACATTATAAAATGTTAAACGTTTTCATTATCTGGTCAAAAAATGAAGTTACGGTCGCGCGGTCAAACTCAGCCGGTCTGGTTTCCGGCGGATAATTCAATCTCTGGACAGAGTGGAGAAACAAGGCGACATTATAGCAGTAGTTTCCTTTATACGTGGCATAGCGCACGTCTTCATATAAATTCCCGGCACCGGCATCAGTTTCATCCAACTTGTAATATTCAACTCCATTTATTTTTATCGTTGAAGTTGGCAATGCGATTTGTGATCCATTGAACGCAACAAAACAATTAAACTGACTTTCAACCATTCTTCTGGTAATGCCGACATAAGCCTGATGTAAATTTGTGCCGGTGGTGTAAGTTGCAGGAAAATCAATTTCCGTTCCGGTCGTGTTTTGGTCCACTAAAAATATACTATCATCCTTTAAACTGAAATCTGGCGGATAACTTATTTTAAATCCGTCATTTGTGTTTACTTCCGTATTCCAGGCATCAGCCGTGCCATCCGGAGTGGTGGTAGGTGTTAGCTTTGGAGCCGGTGTAACGGGAGTTTGTGTTGAGGTCGCGGGATTAGATGTAGTGGCGGTTGAGGTGGTTGAAGTGGCATTCGTAGTATTCTGACCATTGTAAAAAACGAGTTTGCCCACCAGCAAACCAACCACAATCACCAAGATAACAATTACCCAAATTAGTCCTTTGTTACGCATAGAATTGATTATGAATTACGGTTGTACTGTACACCGGCTGACCTAATAAGTCCATTTCCCGGCGTTCGGCCGCATTAATTTCATTAACGGTTTGCCGAAAAAACACATCATGATTTTCATTATCTGTTTGATAAATAAAAAAACGCCCGCATAAAACGGGTGTTTTTTTATTTATGATTTATGTCGGAATCGTAATTCTGAAAGATTTCATTAAGTTCTCAAACACGGATACCACGTCGGCTTTGTTGAATTCCTTTATTCCGGAAGCCGGATCATAGTTGGCGATATTCGTGGAGTGCATATACAAATATGCGTTATAGCAATATCCCATAAATGACGCGGCATAATTTTCCGTTTCCATGAGGTTCCCGGCGCCTACGTCCGAATTGTCCACTTTATAAAACTGCACGCCGTTTACAACAACCGGAACATTTGTCGGATCGGACGGATCAACGCAATTAGGAATATTCGTTTTTCTTGTTATACCGATAAAGACTTCGCCTAAATTTGTGCCCGTGCTGTAGGAAGACGGAAAAATTATTTTTGTTCCAATCGCGGGTCCGAGGGGTGCGTATAAAACCGGCACATTCGGAACGACGGTGAATCCGCTCGGAAAATTAAACGAAACCTGCATGCTTGATGTATCGGTATATGGATGCCAGACGGTAATTTTAATCGGTTTAATTATTGGAAATGTAATCGGGGTCGGAGTGGCTGTTGGAGTTGTACTGGAAACGGGAGCCGGCGTGACAGGCGTTGAAGAGCCAGTCGGAGTGGTCGTTGCCGTAGTTGACGGCGTCTGAGGAGATGTGACCGGATTTGTTGAGGGCGTGCCGTTATTGCTCATTTGCCTGGATAATAAATATCCCAATGTTATGGCGGCGAGCGCCAAAATAACCGCTATAATTATGACGATGGTAAATTTTTTATCGCGCATAAAATTAATAATTAAAAACTAGCTTTAATGATTAGATCCAGCATTTCACTGAAACCTATCCCCGCTTTCCCGGCCGCTTCGGGCAATAAGCTGGTCGGTGTCATACCGGGAATGGTATTTGTCTCTATTATATACAGCTTATTCCGATTATGGCAATGCCCCGAACAACAATGTTCTTCCGTAGCCTCTCCGCCATCATGGTGGTGTTCATCGCACTCATGACTGCAATCACACTCCCCTTCCTGCTCATCATCGGCGACAAAAATATCCGTGCGCGACATCCCGTCGCAGCCTAACGCTTTGTGTGCCAATAAAGCCAGATTTTGTATTTGTTCATTAATTTCCGGTGAAAAATCAGCCGGACAGATATGAGTTGAGCCGCCCTTGGCGTATTTGGATTTATAATCGTAAAATTCGCCGAGGTTCGGTTTAATGTGAGTAGGCGGTAAAGCGACGAGTTCGCCTTTTTTTTCAAGCACACCGCAGGTTGCTTCCTGGCCTTTAATAAATTTCTGAACCATCAGCCATGGAAACTTTTTAATGGTTTTGTCTATTACCTTTACTAAATCCTCTTCATTTTTTACAATGGTCACACCTACAGCCGAACCCTGATCCACCGGCTTAACCACGGAAGGGTAGCCGATTCTTTTGCCGGCATCTTCAATAATTTCTTTTTTGAATTTTTTCCAGCCGTCCTTTTTGAAATTTATGAATTCCGGATGCGGCAGGCCGTTGATGATATAAACCTGTGCTGTAAAAACCTTGTTCATCGCCAGGGCGCTGGAGAGTGTGCGCGGACCGGTGAAGGGAATTCCGAGCATCTCAAACATTCCTTGTACGGTTCCGTCCTCCCCCGGCGTGCCATGGAGCGCGATAAAAATAACATCGAACAATTTTCTGTCCTTGTTTTGAAAATCCAGCGCCCTTTTTTTATTTTTTGAAACCAAAAACATCCGACTTTCCTTGTCCATCTCAATTATGGATGGGAGGTATTTTTTGCGATCGAGATTCTCAAAAATAGCCTTTCCAGTTATTAAGGAAATTTCTCTTTCCACCGACGGTCCTCCCATTAAAACTCCAACTTTTATTTTAGGCATACTTAATTAATATTATAATTTAAAGGGTTGACCGGGATTCCGTTCAGACGGACTTCAAAATGCAGATGCGGTCCGGTAACAAATGGTCCGGAGCCAACCGCACCCGGCGTGCCGCCCGACAAGCCGATTATATCGCCTTTGGTCACGAACTGGTTGGGAGTAACGTAAATGGCGCTTAAATGGCCGTACAATGTCGAAAGGCTTTCGGTGTGAATTACCAGCACATAGCTATAACAGCTTGCCAGTGTACATTTTTTTGCCGTTGCCACATATCCCGAAGCGGCGGCGTGAACCGGAGTGCCCTGCGATGCCCGGATATCTATTCCGCTATGCTGCATAACATTCTTGAACGGATAATCAGGATCGTGAAACGTGGCATTAATGACATGGCTGGGAACCGGCCAGAGAAAATCACCGACGTCCTCAGTCTGAAGTTTGTCCTGATTTTCCAAATTTTTTCGGACCTGCTGTTCGGCTGAATTAATTTGATTTTCAACCGTCTGATATTGCTGTTTTAAACTCACCAGCAAAGTTTTATACCTCGACTCGGATGATTTTGTCTGCATCAATAATTGTTGTTTGGCGTTAGATTGGTCCAACAGCGCGGTTTGTTTGACGGTGAGATCGTTTTTTAAATCTTCATACGTTTTCTTTTTGCTTTCAACCTGTTGTTTCTGGCTGTCCAGATCTTCCTTTGCCAGACGCAAGACTTTTACCGACTGGCCGAGATCCACATAAACATCGGTTGTATGCTGTAATTGGTTGTAAAAATCGGAAAGGTTGTCGTTTGTGAGCAAAATCTCCAGATAGCCGCGCTGTTTGTCGGCATTTATATTCTGAATCATTTTGGCTATTATTGTTTTTTGTTTATCTATTATTTTTTCTTTTTCCGTAATGGAGATGCCCAACGCTTCTATTTCCAACTGCGCTTGGTCTATCTGCGTTTGCGTCAGATCTATATCGGCCTGAGCTTTGGCGATGTGATTGTCCAGGAGGCTCAGTTCGTTATTAAGAGACTGGGACTCAAGCTCTTTTTGCGAAATATTGCTGTTATATTTCGCGATGGTATCTTCATATTGCTTAACTTTGTCTTTATTTGCCAAAATTTCCTGGTTTAACTGGTCAATTTGCTGCTGGCTAGTCAAGGCAAATACAAAAACCGGTTGAAACAACAACCCCAATATAAGCATGGAAATTATGAGTTGCTTTTTCATGTTGGTATTATGGGGTTATTATACCACAAGATTGACCGCAAGTTTAATCCTTTTCAAACTTTCATCTTTTCCCAAAACCTCGGCAATTTCAAACGGTCCGGGAGAATTTTCCTGGCCCGATAACGCCACGCGCATCGGCCAAAGTACAGAACCGGTTTGCAGGTTATTTTCCTTGACCCACTCCCCTATTTTCTCTTCCAGATTTTCTTTTTTCCAATTATTTTCATTTTCCAAAAATTCGGCAAGTTGCGGCAGAATCTTTACAACTTCTTCCTTTGAACTCTTTTTCCAGATAAGCAGATCCGGATTGTAATCGGGCAGTTGAACCATAAACTTTATCGCTTCAGGCAATTCGGACAAAACCGTAATTCTTTCCCTCTCCAGAGAAACCGCGGCCTCCAATTTTTTATCTTTTACGTCAAAACCGTCCGCTTCCAGCCATAACAGCGCCGCTTCAATCAATTCCTTGTTTGATAATTTTTTTATGTATTGTTTGTTGTACCAGTTTAATTTCTCCAGATTGAAAACCGCACCGGCTTTTCCGACATGCGACAAATCGAATTCTTTCACTAGTTCGTCCAAAGTAAAAAATTCATTTTCCGTTCCCGGATTCCAACCTAAAAATGCGACAAAATTTACTATGGCTTCGGGCAGATAGCCTTTTTTTCTGTAATCTTCAACCGCCACATCGCCCTGGCGCTTGCTGAGTTTTGATTTGTCCGGATTTAATAAAAGAGGCAGGTGCGCCATCTGCGGAACATCCCAGCCGAAATATTTGTACAGCTGGATATGTTTCGGAACGCTGCTGATCCATTCCTCGCCGCGGATAATATGCGTAATTCCCATCAAATGATCGTCGACAACAACCGCCAAATGATAAGTAGGAAAGCCGTCGGACTTCAACAAAACCTGGTCGTCTATCAATTCGTTTTTAAAACTGACTTCCCCGCGGATCAAATCATTGAATACAGTCTCCCCTGTCTCCGGCATTTTCAATCTGACCACGTGTTTTTCGCCCGCGGCAACGCGCTTCTTCGCTTCCTCCAGGTTTATATTCAAGCAACGCTTGTCATATTTTGTCGGCAATTTATTTCTCTGCTGGTTGTCGCGCAATTCCTGCAATCTCTCAGGCGAGCAAAAACAATAATAGGCATGGCCGGCTTCAACCAATTGGTCAACATATTTCTTATAAATCTCAAGTCTCTCCGATTGAATATATGGTCCGTCTTTTCCCTCCTGTGATATATCCAAATGTTTATCAAACTTGACGCCTTCATCAGGAATAACTCCCGCCCAATTCAATGAAATCAGGATATTCATCACACCGTCCGCCACAAATCTTTCGCGGTCGGTGTCCTCGATGCGCAATAAAAATTTGCCTTTATTCTGTTTGGCAACCAAATACGAATATAAGGCGGTTCGCAATCCGCCGATATGCAGATATCCGGTCGGGCTGGGAGCAAAACGGGTTCTAATCATATACAATTATTTTTGTGTAAATATTAAATAAATAAATTTAACCGTAGCGTTGAAAATTCTGCCGAATCTGGCGGGCTGTTTATATAATCTGTACATCCATTCTAGCCCAATTTTACGCATCCAGCAAGGGGCGCGTTTGATTGTTCCGGAGATATAATCAAACGATCCGCCCACGCCCATGGCAATTTTTACGGACGACATTTTTGCGATATTTTCGTATATCCATTTTTCTTGTTTTCCCATGCCAAAGGCGACAAATATAATATCCGGCCGCAGCAAGTTTATTTTTTCAACACTGTCATCTCGAGGAGTGTCAACGACGAGAGATCCCTGTCCGGACAGAGATTCCTCGCTTCGCTCGGAATGACAATTAAAACACTCATTTACTTTTGGTCCTTTGTCATACCCGGCAATTTTCAACATCGGAAATTGCTCCTGCAATTTATTCGCGGTTTCCTTCACGACCTCATCACTTCCGGAACCCAATAAATATACGCTGCTCCCCTGCTCCACCGCAATTCTGCACAACTCAATCATAAAATCCACGCCTGGAATTCTTTTTATTCCGCTCGCCAATTGCAAACCGAATCCGTCGCACAAATTCAAATCACCGGAATTCAAAAGATTCCTAAAATATTCGTCTTTATGCGCCTTAACCAAAAATTCCGGATTGGGAGTAAAAATTTTATGCTGACCGTAAACCAAAAATTCCCGCACTTTCTGCCGGGCTTCATCCAATGTCAAACCGTCAATTCTAACTCCCAGGATTTGTTTTGAAAGCATAAAAATTTTACCAGCTCCCCCCACCGCCACCGCCGCCGCCGCCGCCCGAACCGCCGCCGAATCCGCTTCCGCCACCCGGCGAGGTTGCCATTGATGCAGCCGCGGTATTGCCGAAACTGCTCATCTGCGAAGCAAACACAAGTGCGGAAAAATTCGCTCCGGATGTATCGCTGTACCAATTTGGATTTTGAGTATATATGCCTTCAAACTGGTGAGCCCACTCCTTCTCAACGCCCAAAACCATGGCATACGGCAAAAACTTTTCAAATGTTTCCGGGTTCTTTTCCGGCGCGTTAAAAAATTTAATTCTGTCTTTTTCAACCACGCTCAAATATAGTTTCAACCCTTCAATATATTCCTTCGCATCCACGCCCTTCTGGGTTTTCTTCGGCATCACGTAACCGAAAATCATGATTAGGACTCCGCTTATCGCCATGCTTATGGCCGCCAGCCATCCCATTTCAGAACTTAAATAAAAACCTCCATACAGCACAAATCCGCCGATCAAATAAAATACGGATCTGATTTTTTTAGGATTGCCCGCAAAGTACCCTTTTGAAACGACGCTGTTGTAAACCGAATCAACGACCAGAGCAATTTCTCTGTATATTTTTGTCTTAAGATCAGAAAGATTAGCGGTTGGGCCTAAACTGAATATCGCCGCCATTAAGCTTTTATCGAATTCATTCGGCAGGTCATCCGGCTCTTTTAGTTTCGTAAAAGTATATTCAGGGGTCTTAAACATAAGGCCTTTTTCGGATCTGGCAATTTTTAAATAGCCATTAATTGCCAAATTAATTATCTCGGCAGAAATATCCTTGCTTTGAGTTTTATCATCAATAATGGTGCCAACCTCAGCGGGAGTTAAGTTATCCGGCACATCATATTGGGCGATGATAACGCCTTTACCCTTTGGATCACGCCCGAATTTTGACCAATACAGTAATAATCCTAAAAACACGAGTATTGGCAGGCCCAAAATTGAATTATCCATCAAAGTCGCCATGAAATTTTGCATCCATGTCGGCTGTATAATCATGCCCTTGGGAATACTGACCACAAAAGTCAAACCCTGGTTAGCTCCCAAAATTTCATTATAGCCAAACGAGGCCGCCTCAACCAAACCTTCCGCATTTTTAGCATTCTTGATTATCGGACAAGTATTTGTTTCGCCGGTTAATCCGTAAAAACAATCCGTTTTAACGTCGCTTTCCTTAAGCGCTTCCGGGTAAAAAACTTTAGCCGTCGGCTTGTCCATATATACCTGCCATTCGTTTCCGGTGGCGTTCCAATAAAATTCGTCATGATCGCTAAAGTAGTTTATGGCTCGGTCCACGGTGTATGTAATTACGTAGGTTTTAATGCCCGTAACCAATTCATTTGCATCGCCGATTTTAATTTCTATATCATTTCCGGGATAGCTTACCGTAAAATTATACGGCTGATTATTTTCGTCTGCGACGCTGACATCGTGGATTCTTAAACTAAAATTTCCGCCGCGCGCCTTATATTTAATAGGAATATCCCTGAAAATTCCATGCTTATTTTCCGTGCCAAAATCATAAACTATGCGCTCTTCGATATTAACCGTGGAATCCTTATTGATGTGGGCCGTGACATCGAAATTGTTTATCTCTTCCGCCCTGGCGAGGCCGGCAAATCCCAAACCAAATATTATTAATGCGACTGTCAGGATTTTTTTTGTCATAAATATAATTATGAACTATGTAATTTATAAGATTGAATGGTTTGGTAGATCGGTCCGGCCGGCGTCAGTTCGCTTTTTATAAAGAAAACCTCCTTAATTTCCCATGAGATGCTTTGAACACTTAAATTATCCACAGCTATCGGACCGCCCGGTCCCGATTTTACTCTGCCCAGCGTTATGTGCGGATGCCAATTTTTGTTTTCCAAATTTAAGCCAATTTTAGCTAATGCATTGTGTATTTCTTCTTCCAAATTAAAACTCACATCCCCATATTGTTCTTTGACTTCCACGGTCAGAATATTCGGACTGTTTAAATTCGGAAAAGCATTTATTTTATTTAATTGAAAAGTAAAATATTTATATTGAACAATAATTGTATTCAAATAACTTTTCACTTGTTCCGCCTGTGTATCCGCGATGTCGCCCAAAAATTCAAGGGTGATGTGGGCATCATTCACATTCACCCATTTAATTTTAACATCGGGATTCCTCCGGGCGATCTCCATCTGTATTCGCCCCAGCTCCCGGCCGGCATCTTCGGATATTTTAAAAGCGATAAATGCGCGCATATAATTAATTACCAAATCTTCTTTGGCGTTTATTAAATTCCTCTACGGCCTTATCCAGTTCTTTCTCGTCAAAATCGGGCCAGTAAACCTTCGGGAAATACAGTTCGCTGTAAACGGACTGCCACGTCATGAAGCCGGACACGCGCTGTTCCCCCGAGGTGCGGATAATCAAATCCGGATCCGGCAGTCCGGCCGTATCCAGATTTTGTGAAATCAAATCCGAATTTATTTCGTCTTCGGAATATCCTTTTTCAACAATCTTTTTCACCGCTCTTTCCAATTCGTCTCTGCCGCCATAATTTATTCCGATATTTAAAATAATATTGGAGTTATTTTTCGTCTCTTCTACCGCCTTGATTAAATTATTTCTCAATTTAGCCGGCAAGCGATCCAAAGAACCCATACAGCGCAATTGTACTCCCTCTTTTTGCATCTGTGGCAGGTATTTTCCGATAAAATCCCCGAGCAAATTCATCAGGTAATCCACTTCCTTTTTTGTCCGGTTCCAGTTTTCGGTTGAGAAAGCGTAAACGCTTATGATTTTTATACCTTTTTTCTGCGCATAAGTAACGACTTTCTTGAGGTTTTCCGCTCCCCTTTTATGCCCTTGCAGTGTCGGTAATCCCCTCTCCTTGGCCCATCTTCTGTTGCCGTCAAGAATGATTCCGATATGATTTGGTGCGTGAGTTTGTTTTTCCATACAATTAGCTTAGTTAGGCTATATTATAGCAAAGCTTGACAATTTTCAATAGTTTGTTACAATATTATCACTCTAGTACAATGAGTGATAATTAATCGCCGCGCCTCAGCGGACGTTGCGCGGCATGATTTCGCTAAATCATATGATACCACAAAATTTTACCAATAAATCACAGGAAATTATCCAAACCGCCGCCCGGATAGCCTATGAGAACGGACAACATCAGATTGAACCTCCTCATTTATTTTTCGCGTTGCTTGAGGATACTGAGGGCATTGTCGTCTCGATTTTGAATAAATTTAATGCGAATATTATTGCCCTTAAAGCCGGAACGCAATCAATCATAGACAAGATCCCCAAAATGGACGGCCCCATGCCCACCGGCGGAGTCGGCCAGATTTTACTCGCCCAATCGATGCTCTACATTTTTCAGACCGCTATCAGCGAAGCCAAAAAGATGGGAGACGAATACATCAGCATCGAGCATTTGTTCCTGGCTTTCTTAACCGGCAAAAATCCGATCAGCGAACTTTTGGGCACAATGAGTGTGAACTACGAAGAAACTTTAAAGGTGCTTGCCTCCATCCGCGGCAACCAAAGAGTGGATAGTCCGGAACCGGAAAGCAAATACAACGTTTTGGAAAAATACGGAAAAAATCTCACCGAGCTTGCCTACAAAGAAAAACTCGATCCGGTAATCGGACGCGACGATGAAATCAGACGCGTGATGCAAATTTTAAGCCGCAGAACGAAAAACAATCCTGTTTTAATCGGCGAACCCGGCACGGGAAAAACCGCGGTCGTGGAAGGCCTGGCGCAGAGAATCGTCAACGGCGACGTTCCTGAGTCTTTAAAAAATAAGGAAATCATCGCCCTGGACATCGGTTCGCTTTTGGCCGGAACAAAATTTCGCGGAGAATTTGAAGACAGATTGAAGGCGGTCTTGAAGGAAATAAACGATTCGGCCGGAAAAATAATTTTGTTCATCGACGAACTGCACACGATTGTCGGCGCCGGCTCTTCGGAAGGATCGGTTGACGCATCCAACATGCTCAAGCCCGCCCTTGCCCGCGGAACGCTTCACGCCATCGGGGCAACCACAATTAAAGAATACCAAAAATACATTGAAAAAGACGCCGCCCTGGAAAGAAGGTTCCAACCCGTTATGGTGAGCGAACCGTCACGCGAAGACGCCATCGCCATACTGCGCGGAATAAAAGAAAAATACGAAGTTCATCACGGCGTGCGCATCACCGACACGGCTCTTATCGCTGCGGTAGATTTGTCGCAAAGATATATCTCCGACAGATTTTTGCCGGACAAAGCCATCGACCTAATAGACGAAGCCACATCGGCCTTGCGCATGCAAATAGACTCGATGCCCGACGAACTTGATAAAATGAAACGCGCCATAATGAAAATGGAAATTGAAAAAAGAGCTTTAAAAAAAGACAAAGAAGAAGAATCTAAAGAACGCCTGGCAAAAATTGAAAAAGATCTGGCGGAATTAAAAGAAAACAGCATTGAGCTGGAAGCCAGATGGAAAAATGAAAAAGAAATCATCACCGGCATTCATAAACACAAAAAAGAAATTGAACACATCAAACAGCAAGCCGAAATAGACGAAAGAAAGGGAGACCTGCAAAAAGTCGCCGAAATCAGATACGGAAAAATCCCGAATCTGGAAAGCGTAATCAGACAGGAAGAGCAAAGATTGGGACATCTCCAAAAAAACAACGCAATTTTAAAAGAAGAAGTCACGGAAGAAGACATCGCCCGCGTTGTTTCCAAATGGACGAACATCCCGGTTTCACGAATGTTAAAGAGTGAAGCGGAAAAACTTATCAACATGGAACGTGAATTGGCTTCGCGCGTCGTCGGACAGGAAGAAGCTGTAAAATCGGTCGCCAACGCCATCAGACGCTCGCGCGCCGGTATTTCCGAACCCAACAAACCGATCGGCTCCTTTATTTTCCTCGGCCCCACCGGCGTGGGAAAAACCGAACTGGCAAAAGCCCTGGCCGAATTTATGTTTGACACAGAAGATTCGCTAGTGCGCGTTGACATGAGCGAATACATGGAAAAACACGCCGTTTCAAAAATCATCGGCTCCCCTCCCGGCTATGTGGGTTATGAAGAAGGCGGACAACTCACCGAAATCGTCCGCAGAAAACCGTACTCGGTAATTTTGTTTGATGAAATTGAAAAAGCGCATCCGGATGTATTCAACATCCTGCTCCAGATTTTGGATGACGGCAGAATCACCGATGCCAAAGGCAGAACCGTAAACTTTAAAAACACCGTGGTCATCATGACCAGCAATATCGGTAGTAATCTCATCCTCGACTGGCAGAAGAAAGGTGAATTCGGATTCGGGGAAGAGCACGGCAGAAGTCAGGGGGAACGAGGCGTTAAAGAAAAAATTATGGAAGGACTGCGCGACCAATTCAAACCAGAGTTCTTAAACCGCATTGATGAAATTATTATCTTCCACTCTTTAACCGAAAAAGATCTGGCCAAAATTGTGGAAATGCAATTGCAAAAAGTTCAGGAAAGACTTGATGAGCAAAAAATCACCCTCAACTTCGGCGACAGCGCCAAAAAATATCTGGTCAAAAAAGGTTTTGATCCGAACTACGGCGCGCGCCCTCTTAAACGAGTCATTCAAACCGAACTTTTGGACGAACTGGCCATACAACTCATTGAGAAAAAACTCAACGAGGGCGATACGGTAAATGTTACGGTTGAGAAAAATAAAATCGCTCTGGCAAAATAAAAAAAGAAGGCGCCGGTCCGAAAACGGCCCGACGCCAAAAACTCCCACCCCCTTTCCTTCAGCTTCGAAGCAACGCAATTATTTCCTGCGCCGTAAGGATTTTGGTTCCATAAGGCGCGCGGAAATGCTTTTGAAGTTTTTTCAGAGCACGGTGTTCGATCTGATGGATATACTCGCGACTCACATTCCACCTTTTGCCAATCGTCTCCAAAGACGAATTCTCTCCGTCCGGATTCAGATACCGCTCGCGAATGACGCTCTGTTCCTTCTCGTTGAGAACGGCATCCATAGAATGAACAATCGCCCGCTTCATCACCGCGCCCGCTTCGGCTTCGGCGACTGCGTTGTCCGGCTGATACCGGCTGTCCGGAACAAACTGGTAGAGATCGGCCTCTTTGTCGCCGTCTACTCCACGGACCTGCTTCTGGTCAAGCGAAACTTCCTGGCTCATGACCGCAGGAATGTTCCGCCGGATGCTCTCCTCGGAAACACCAAGCTCCTCGGCCAAAGCCGCAAACGACACTTCCTCGCCTTCGGTCTTCCGCTTTAATTCCACATACGCCCGCTTCAAATTGAAGAAGGCCCGGCTGTTCTCACGCCCCTGGGTCATCGAAACCATCCGGGAATTTTTGAAAACATACCGGACCATGTAAAACTCCGCGTAGTAATTCCCGAAAGTCAGAAACCGGGTGCCGCGGTCCATCCGATACTTCTCCGTGGCTTCCATTAAGCCTAAAATCCCTTCCGATACGAGATCGGCAAATCCAACGCCGTATCTCTTGAACCTTCTCGCCAAAGACAGAACTCGTTTGGTACAGCCGCGGATTATGATATCGCGGGCTTTCAGGTTGCCCTGCTCCTTCCACTGCGCGCACAACCCCTTCTCCTCTTCCGGCGAAAGGGGGCAATACCACTTTCCAAGGAACATGCCTCACCTCTCCGAAAAATGGTTGGAGAAAGCAACCATGCGTTAAAGAGCGAATTGTTAGCATAAAAATAGCAGAAAATAGCGCAGGCGTCAACATTGACTTTTTCCATATTTAATGGTTATATTCAACAATCTACGAATCAACAAGAAACGGGAGGAGACATAATGAGCGGAAAAGTAATTCCAATTTTTCCGGGAATCACGGTACCCTCCCCCGGCGTTGTTGAGAAACCGAAGGACGTGCCTAAGGCTACCGATATCACTTCTGTTGTCAATCAGTCGGGCGAGAATGTGGCGTACAAGTGCGGCCACATCTATGCGAGTAGCTTCGCGCACGACTTCTACGGCGAAATATGGGCTGTCAACGGCTGGTTTCTCGCCAAGCGCGATAGATGCGGCGAATGCATGCTTGCTGAAGTGAAGACGTGCACCGCGCGCTGTGCCTTGTGCGGTTTCATCATCTTTCCCGGTGAATCAGTCGCCCTTTATCCCTACAATCCGTCCCTCAATCCGGCTTGGATCACCCGGGTTGGAGACAGGGTCGTCGGATGTCTCCGGGATATCTGTTGCTCTTCGCCCGGTTCCTATGCAGGTTACTGGGATGGAGAGAAATTCGTTCCCCAGTTTGGCGGACAAACCGCAGACGAAAATTTCTGGAGAAAAAAAAGAAGGGAGTGAAAGAAATGGAGAGCAAGAAGTTGGAGATTGTCATCATCGTGCCGGGTGGCATTCAGTACCGGTTTGTCATCATGGCGCACCGGACGGCTTCGGTCGGCGAACGGCTGATCGAGCCCGAGTTCTACAAGAACCACAGCCTGAAGCACGAGATCCCCGAGGGCGACCACCACGAGATCGAGATCCTCGAGCCGGCGTTGTGGAAACACGAACACGCCAAGAAGATCCACACCCACCCCATCGGCACCAGGCGCCACTTCGTGTGCTACACCAGCGCACTGCCCACGATCAAGGACGTCGAAGCGATTCTGCGGGTCTGGTGTGTGGGCACAGTCTACACCATGATCACGGGACTGGACTTCGGCGCCGAGTACGCGCGCGGCCAGGATTCATTCCACGACCGTATGCGTGATGAGCACGGGATCACGATCAAGCCTGCCTAGCAGACCCAGGAAGGAGGCGGAGGACTTTCAAGAGAAGCCACCGACCACCAACCTGCTTTATGTCTAATTTTTATTTGGATATAGAGCAGATGGCCGGTGGTTTTTTTTATAAAATAAAAAACCTATAAAAAACAACACCCCCGCCTCGCACTCCAACCGAACTTCGGTCGAAATGGAAACGGGGGTTTACTGCCGGAGCGAATCGCGGGGCGTGTCGTCCCACGTGTCGCTACCGTACTGCTACTTCTTCCAGAGGCCGTCCTCCGCGGCCCTGGTCATGAAGTCGTGCACGCCGACGTACTCGGCGCGGCTGGCGTAGGCCTGGACAATCCAGCGCGCAATGCCCTTCTCGCCTTCGGAGACATAGCGTGAGCACGCATCGTTGTTGCGGTATGACGTGAAGTCGATCCGCTTCGCGAATGCGCACTCCGTGACGTAGGCCGGAATCTCCGACTTCATCATCCGGAGAACGTCGTCGCGGGTGCGCGACGTCATGCGGCGGACGGACGACGAGTCGTCGTACATCGACCGCGGAAACCGGCCGGACAGGAAGTCCTTCGCATGCTGGTACTCGTGAAGCATGCGGCGCTGGAAGAACTTGATCGGCACGTTCTTCTCCAGCAACATCGGGTGGATCTGGACAACCGGCGTCTCACGCAGGCCGAGCGGGGTTTCCTCACTGGTCGGTAGGATGCGGAAGGCCGCGTCCACCCGGAACGTCATGCCGTTCGCGAGTTGCTCGGAACTGCCGTTGATGAAGACGCCAACCTTGTGCGTCTTGAAGAGCGCGACGAAATCCTCGCGGATCTCACGCTCGGGGTGCGAAACCATGGCGCACTGGAACCGGGCCATAGCGTCTTCGGCGGAGCACATCTCGCCCAGCGTCGTGCTCTTGCCGAGGATGACGGCCGGGGTGAAACTCGCGGCGGGCGCCGAAGCGGAGGCGGTGGGGGTGGCGACGACGGTCGTCGGCTGGCTGGCGGCGGCGGCAGCGTCGGCCATGTTGGCCTTGCGCACCGCGTTAGCCGTGATCGCGATTGCGACCAGGATGATGCAGAACAGCGCGTACTTCACGGACGTTCCCATGATCACTCCTCCAAATCGCGGCGGGTTGATTCCCAGCCTAGTTTCTGCATCTTTAAAGATCCAAAAATCAGGCCGGGATTGTTTAATTTCATTGTAAAAGAACGAAATACTATAGCACAAAATAGGCCTTTTGTCAATGCTCATTTTATATGGTATAATAATGCCATATGAGAAAAACCATTTTCAAATTGATTTTGTTATTTTTTATTTTAACAATGGCGGTGCCGAGCGCCGTTTTGGCCGAAGCGACGTTTAATCCCGAATTCATCATTTCCGACGAAGAAATGCAAAGCACAGGCAACTGGACTCAAAACGACATCCAGCAATTTTTAGTCGGCAAAGGCAGTTATCTGGCCAACCTAAACACCGAAGACCTAAACGGAATAGTCAAACCGGCCTCGCAAATCATCTACGACGCCGCCATGGCCTATCAAATCAACCCCAAATATTTGCTCGTTACCCTGCAAAAAGAACAAAGCCTGATCACCGACGACAGCCCCACCCAAAAACAGCTTGACTGGGCAACGGGTTATGGCGTCTGCGACAATTGCAGTTTAAGTGACCCGAGTGTGACCAAACACAAAGGCTTCGGAAAACAGGTTGACAATTCCGCCGGATTAATCCGCTGGTATTACGACAACACGGATTCGTCTTTTGTAAAAAAGAAAGACCAGTTAACTTTTATAGACAATACGAGCATTGTCCCCCAAAGCTGGGCGACCGCATTTTTATACACCTACACTCCCCACCTTCACGGCAATGAAAATTTCTGGACAATTTGGAACACCTGGTTCGCGCAAATTTATCCCAACGGCTCGCTTTTGAAGTCCTCCTCCAGCAACGATGTTTGGCTCATTCAAAACGGCGTAAAACGAAAATTCACAAATCAGGCCACATTACTTAGTATGGCCGACCCGAAAATGATTATCACTGTTGACAACACCGATCTCCAAAACTACCAGACCGGCACGGATATTTCTTTTCCAGATTATTCGCTTTTGAGATCGCCCAAAGGAGTTTTCCTTTTGGATTATGACACCCTGCGTCCTTTTGCTTCGGAAGCCGTCGTCGGCCAACTGGGTTATAACCCCCAGGAAGTCATAGACGTGAGCGACGCCGATCTGGCCGGTTATCCAATCGGCACAACTATCACCGCTTCAACCACACCCACCTCGATTCTTGGCGTCATTTATCAAATCACCGACTTGAACAACGCCTATTATCTTTTTAAAGCCGACAAGTTATATCCGATCACCGATAAAAATATTATACAAACAAACTTCAAGGATCTGACGATTGAAAAACACAAACTGGCCGAAATAAAATCAATTGAAGTTGCAAACACGCCGGTTGCATTCAAAGACGGTTCTCTCTTCCGCGTCGCCGACAGCAATATTGTTTACGTAATGGAAAACGGAAAAAAACGCCGAATCGCCGACGATGACACTTTCACGGCCATGGGCTACCAGCGCTCAAACGTCGTTACCGTCCAGGCCACAACGGCCATGGCCATTTTAAACGGCGACCCGATTTTCTTAAACAGCAATCTCATTTCCTCAAAAAATAAATTCCTCGGCGACAGCGAAACTCCCGTTGACGATATGTATAAAAGCAAACTGCTCCCCGCTTATCTGGTGGCCGAATATCCGAGCGGAAGAATAATTTCCGGAAAAAATATTGACGTAAAACGGCCGATCGCCTCGCTGACAAAATTACTGACCGCCTACGAATCATTAAATCAAAATTTCAATCTGACAAAAACCGCGGTTTACAGCGTGAAGAAAGAAAGTTCGGAAGGCGCGACGCTGGCATTAAAAGACGGCGCTAAATTAAAAAACAGCGATCTGTTCACCGCCATGCTCGTGGCTTCCACCAACAATGCCGCCAGAGCGGTGGCACAAGGAACCGGACTTAGCGAACAGAATCTTGTTACCGATATAAATAACACATTATCGGATTGGGGCGCCTACGACACAAGCATCGCCGATGTCACCGGGCTTGGAGAAAAAAATGTTTCCACTGCCAGAAACCTATTAAAAATCTTTACCAAAGTTTTGGAGAATACCACAATAAAAACCGCTCTGGGACTGACAACATACAAATTCAAAGAACTGCCGAGCAAGGCGGGTGCGGTTTCGCATACCGTTGTCAACACAAATCAAATCATGAAAGTTGCGGGAAGGAATTATAAAATTTTGGCCAGCAAGACCGGATATACCGATGAGGCAGGAGGAGTGCTGGTGATGCTGGTTCAGTCAACCGTAACCAAAAAACAATACACGGTAGTCACCCTCGGCAATCCGGATTATGCCAACAGGTTCAACGAACCGAACAAAATCGCGAAATGGATTTCCACCGGAGACGTTAAAATCGCTAATAAATAACTTAACTAATCGCCGCGCCTCAAAGGACGTTGCGCGGCATGATTTCGCTAAATCATATGTCTTTAGTGTTTGCAGGAATATCACCCCATCCCCCGTTGCTGATTCCCACAATCGGCAAGGAGGCGGTGAAAAAAGTGGAAAAAACAAAAAACGCTCTGGAAATTCTGGAGCAGGAATTATATCTCACGCATCCGGAAATTTTAATAATTATTTCTCCGCATGGAAGTTATTTTAGCGATGCCTTCACCTTGAATATCGCGCCCGAATACGAAACCGATCTGCGCGAATTCGGAGATCTGGCCACCAAAATGAAATTCAAAGGAGAAATGAATATAACTTCCCTGCTCCGGGAGAGTAGCAAGGATCAAAATTTTTCCACCGCGGTTATCAGCGAGAAAAAACTCGACCACGGAGCGGCCGTGCCTTTGTATTATCTGGCCAAGCATCTCACCAATATTCCAATCATCCCGATGGGCTTTTGCGATCTGGACTGGAAAACGCATCTTGATTTCGGCTACATGGTTAAAGAAAGAATAATGGAAACCAACAAGCGCGTAGCCGTGATCGCGTCCGGAGATTTATCGCATGCCTTAATGACCGAGGCTCCGGCGGGATACAATCCGGCCGGTCCCGAGTTCGACGCCAAAATCCAGGAACTTCTTTCCACCAACAACATCGCCGGCATGCTCCAGATGGACAAACAATTCGTCTCCGACGCGGCCGAATGTGGATTCAGATCGTTTCTGATTCTCATGGGCATACTGCGCGGAGTTCACTACACATACAAATCACTTTCCTACGAAGGACCGTTCGGCGTCGGCTATCTCACGGCGAATTTTGCCTTATCCGTTTAGACTGTTTCTATGATCATCAGCGTAATACCGGCCAGAAGAATGCCCGTCTCGTTGCCGTTTTTTGACTACGAAGTTCCGGATGAACTGAAAGAAAAAATAAAAATCGGACAATTAATACGCATCCCGTTTTTAAAATCGGAACAATTCGGAGTGGTAGCGGACATAAAATCTTCATCGGCTAAAGAAAACTTAAAATTAAAGCCGATTAACAATATTGTTTTTGAAGAACCGGCCTTGTCAAAAGAGCAAGTTGATTTTTTGCGCGATATCGCCGAATTTTATCACACCTCGCTGGGCTTTATTTTAAAAACCAACCTTCCCCCGCTTCAGAAAACAAAACTCAAAAAAATGGTTTTAAACGCGGTGCCAAAAAGCCGCGGCAAATTTGAGAAGCCGGAATTCTTTTTGTACAAAGATGAAAGCGAGAAACAAAAATTTATTCTGGAAAAAATAACCGCGGACGAATCGGCGCAGGTTTTGTATCTCGTCCCCGAGCTTCCGCATATAAATAAAATAAAAAATATTTTGCCCAAGGAAATTTTTGACAATGCGGTGATTATCACAAGCGAACTTTCCAACAAAGAAATATTCGCCAAATGGATGCAGATCCGGACCGGAGAAAAAAAACTTGTCATCGGCACGAGGCGCGCGCTGTTTCTGCCCTGGTTCAATTTAAAAACAATAATTTTGGACGATGAAGCCAATGCCAACTATAAAAGCTGGGACATGGCGCCCAGAATCCAGACCCGGGATGCGGTTTTGTTTCTGGCCAAGCACCACTGCTCGCAGTTGTATCTTTTAAGCCACACGCCGTCGGTGGAAACGCATTATTTTGCCAAACAGGGAATTTATTCCAAAACGGGCGAAAAAGAAATTCATATTTTCAAAAACTTTCCGGACGTGATCGATCTTAAGCAGGAACGCAAATCCGGCAACTACAGTTTTATGAGCGCCGACCTGGTCAACGAATTCAAACAAGTCAAAAGCGGCGACATTTTCTTTTTTCTCAACCGGCGCGGATCGGCCAGCTATGTCGGCTGTCGCGACTGCGGAAATGTGAACAAGTGCCCGAACTGCCACTTCGCCTTGAATTATCATCAGGATACAAATGTATTGAAATGCCACTATTGCGGCTACACCGAGCCGATGGTGACAACCTGCAAAGTCTGCCACGGCGTGAATATGGCCATCCTCGGAGTGGGAACGCAACTGGCCGAAACAAACATCCGCCGGCTGTTGGGAAGCAACAACACTAGAACGGTGATCCGCATTGACAGCGACGAAAACGATCTGGAAAAACTGAAAATTCCGGGCGATAAAATAATAATTGGCACGCAAATGGCCTGGCCGCACATTGATTGGAGCAGAATTAAACTGCTTGTGTTTCTTGATGCCGACACTTCCCTATTTATTCCCGAATACAAAATCGCGGAAAATCTCTGGCAGATGCTGCGCGACGCGCAATACAATTTGCCAAACGACGCCAAATTTATTATCCAAACCAACCACCCCGACCACCTGGTTTTCCGGTCGCTGTTCAAACCAGAAATTTTTTACCAGGAACAAATGAAGGAAAGAAAGGTGTTGGGCTATCCTCCGTACAAATTTCTATTGAAACTTTTCCTCGGTAGCCCTAAAATGGATATAGCGGAGAAGGAAGCAAGCCGAATTTCCGCGAAGCTTTTAGGCTTGACTAAAGGCAAAAATGATATTATAATACTCGGTCCGCTGGAAATGGCCCCCTATTTTTACAACGGCCAGTATTGGCAGGTGATTTTGGCTAAAATCAACTACGAAACCTACAAACAGAGCACAAAATTACTGTTATCCAACCTGCCGAACAACTGGAAAGCGGATCCGAATCCAAACTCAATTCTCTATTTTTCATAAAAATATGGTTTTAGACATAGTGGTTGATCCAAGTCCCATTTTGCACAAGGTTTCCAAACAGGCCGCACTCGGGGAAATTGGCGCCAAGAAAATTCAAAAACTGATAGCCGACATGACCGAAACGATGTACGCGAAAGACGGCGTCGGCATCTCCGCTCCACAGGTAAACGAAAGTTTGCAGATTTGTATTATTTCAAAAACAGCCAACAAAGTAAAAGATTTGGCTTTGATAAATCCGAAATGGGAAAAGGCCGGCATTGTGAAGGAATGGGATGAAGAAGGATGCTTGTCGGTTCCCAAGGTTTACGGGCAAGTGAAGAGATATAAAAAAATAAAAGTGACGGCTTTTGATGAAAACGGAAAACAGATACAGTTTATCGCGGAGAATTTGTTTGCGCGGGTGATACAACATGAGGTGGATCATTTGAATGGGATTTTGTTTGTTGAGAAGGCTAAGAATTTGCATGCGATTACGGATGAGGCCATTTAATTTTATGGAAAAACTGAAAACAATCTTCTTTGGAACTGAAAAATTTGCGGAGACTGTTTTGGACGGTCTACTTAATAGCAACATCATTGATGTTGTTTTAGTTATTACGCAACCGGATAAGAAAATTGGGCGGAAACAGGTTATTGAAGAATGTCCGGTTAAGGTTTTGGCGAAGAAGTATAATATTCCGGTGGAACAGCCGGTGAGTTTGAAAAATTATCAAGTGCCGGTGGCGGATTATGATTTGAATATTGTGGCGCAGTATGGGTTGATTATTCCGCAAAATATTTTGGACTTGCCGAAATATAAATCGATCAATGTGCACGGATCGCTCTTGCCGAAATACCGGGGGGCGTCGCCTATTCAGTCTGCCATTTTAAACGGTGAAACGGAAACGGGAAATACTATAATGATGATGGATGCGGGAATGGATACGGGGCCGGTTTTGACGCAAGAAGCGGTCGCCATAGATCCGGATGATACTTATCCCCAACTGGCAGACAAGATGGCGGAGAAGGCCATTATTTTGCTTTTAAACACTATTCCAAAGTATGTCTCGGGAGAAATAAAACCTGTGGCACAGGCAGACGGGGCGACAATCACAAAACTACTCTCCCGTGAGGATGGGCAGGTTGATTTTAATAAAACAAACAGCGAAATATATAACCAATACCGCGGATTAACCCCATGGCCGGGAATTCACACAACCTGGAACGGCAAGCGCCTAAAACTTTTAAACGTCAAACCTTGTCATCCTGAGCGAAGCGAAGGATCCCTTCCCGGCAAAGTACAAATTGAAGAAAACAAAATCTACATCGGCTGCAGTAAAGGCTCAATCGAAATCCTAGAACTCCAACTCGAAGGCAAAACCCCAATGACCGCCAAAGCATTTTTAAACGGATACAAAAATTTCAACGGCGCTTCGCTGTCATGCTGAACTTGTTTCAGCATCTCACAATATGTCCAAAAAACAAATCACATATTTTCTCCTCGCCTACATCGCCCTCCGCGTCTTCTCTTTTTTCTTTCATCCCGGTTTGATTGATTCCATCGTCTCGGCCGGTGTTTTATTATCCGCCATATATTTTCTTCTCAAACGCAGTGAATACGGCTGGTACATCGTGGCCGGTGAAATCATTTTAGGCGGAACGGAAAGTTTTTTGGAAATTCGCGGCATGTCTTTGCGCACTTTGCTTTTAATTTGTTCGGCGCTAATTTTCATAGGCTATAAAATAAAAGACAAAAAAGTTCGCGAAACTATTAACGCAAACAAAAAAATCACCGCCATAATTTGCGCCATATACATCTGGCTGGCATACTCGGCGTTAAACGGCTGGTGGTCGGGCTTTACTATCGGCAATATAAAAGCCGCCGTTATCCCCTACCTCTTTTTATTCTATTACTACCCGCTGGTTGAACTTTTACGCTCGGACAAATTTAAAAACATCGCCTTAAATCTTCTGGCCGCCGCCATTTTTGGCAATCTCATTTTCATAATATTTACTTTCATCGGCTACTCATCCGGCCTGTTACATCTGCAAGACTCCTACTACCACTGGTTCCGCGATGTCGCCAACGGAAAAATCACCGGCTTTGATTTCAATTTTTATAGAATCGTCCTAAATGAACAACTTCTTCTAATTCCCCTCTTACTATGTTTTCTTTCACCCCTTTGTCATCCTGAACTCGTTTCAGGATCTCTGTTCAAACGTCTATCGATCGCTCTTTCGCTCGCGCTCATTATCCTCCTCTCCATCAACTTCACCCGCATCTACATCCTGGCCCTGCCGATCGGCTTAATGTTTTTATTCAAACCAGGCATCAAAGAATCCCTTTATATAAAATTCAAACAATTTGAAAAATGGCTGATATACACCGCCGCCGTCATGGCCATATTTTTTCTGTCATTCACTATAATTCATTTCGCCGCCAGCCGTGGCCAAAGCCTGGGTTGGGAATTCTTCGGAATCCGCCTGCAAAGCATCGCCATGCCTCAAATCGAAGACAGTTCTTTAAGCCGGCTAGTTTTGCTTCCGGCAGTTTTGGACAAAATTAAATTACATCCGGTTTTAGGAAACGGCTTGGGAGATTCTGTTTCAATTTCAATAAACTATTTAATGATAGAGGGATCAAAATTTACTCCCGCTGTTAACATCACCACTACCGATTTTGACTGGGGATATTTGCAAATGATCGACAACCTCGGCCTCGTCGGTTTCGCCATCTGGATATTTTTTATTGTCTATTGTTTCTCCGCAATATATTCTTCACAGCTCACAAACAAAAAAGCGCTCATAGCATCGCTAGTCGCGCTTTTGGTTATAAACGTCACCTCCCCGGCGCTGTTTCATGTCATGGGAATCATCTGGATAACAACCGTCATTTCAATGACCAAATCTTCGCGCGTTTCATCCTAGGTTTTCGCGCTTTCTTTTTCTTCTTTGTTTCAACCGCGCCATCGCCTTCAACAAAACCGCCGCCGATATTTTCACCCCCGCAGGCATTGATAAAATTGCCGTGCATTTTTTGAAGATCTTCCGGCGACATTATCGCAAAAGCCTCCATCACCGCGTCCGAACTAAGGCGGAATTCTTTGTCTTTGGCAATCACGTCGGGATGCACGCAAAACGCGCGCTCATTCCAGCCCAACAGATGCAGGCCGGACAAGCGCCGCACGCGCGACAGAGCCACATAGCCCTGGCCGAATTCAAACACCTCGCTCAAATCCATCACCGCCTCGTCCAAACTCATCCCCTGGCTTTTATGCACCGTAATCGCCCAGGCCAGGCGCAACGGAATCTGGGAAATTCTCGCGCGCACCTTGCCGTTTTCTTCCACCATCCACTCCGCCGGTTCAACAATCACCCGGCCGTTGCGGGTTTTTACCGCCGGCATCCCGCTGACTTTTTCAAAACCTTCAACCACTCCCAGCGTGCCGTTCACATATCCTTCTTTGGAATTATTTTTTGTAAACATCACCTCCGCCCCTTCTTTCAAAATCAAAGTCTCGGGCGACAGACATCCTTTTTTTAAAATCGCGGCCAGCCCGGCCGAACCTTCCCATGCCATCGCAAACTTTTCCGGCTTGCCCAGAAGCTTCGCAAGCATCAGATCGTTCACGCGGTCAACATCGGCATTGTGCGTGTATAACTTCGGCGCCTGCTCGGGAACGGAACCGCCGGCAATTTTTCTGGTTTCAAGCCGGCGCAAATATGCGTCGTCAAAATTATTACTGCGGATCGCATTTAGAATATTCAAATAATCCGGATCGTCCTGGCGGTGCTGTTCGGTTAAATAACATGACATCGGATTGGCTCTTTTCCACGCCGGCGAATCGTAGGCAAAACGCGCATCCGGAGTTTCAATCAGCATCGCCTGCCTGTCAAAATCATAATCTTTTTTAATAATCGGCGGAAGCTGAAAAAAATCCCCAACAAAAATAACCTGAAGACCGCCGAACGGTTCGGGGCTGCTTTTAATTTCGCGACAGACGGCATCAACCATGGAAAGCGTTTCGGGCGGAAGCATGGACACCTCGTCTATCACCAGCACCTTGGCGCGCCGGATCCGCTTGGCGACATATTCGCTTGAAGAAATTTTATCCAAATCGTATTTATCCAATCTTGTTTTAATCCCCACCCCGCTCCAGGAATGAATCGTCACCCCGCCGATATGGGTGGCGGCAATGCCGGTTGAAGCCGTAATCGCCGGATCAACTCCCCGCGCACGCAAATACTGCGCATACATGTTCACGGTATGCGTCTTTCCGGATCCGGGCTCGCCGGTTAAAAAAACATTAGCGCCGGTTTTTAGGATTTCCAGCGCCTGTTCCTGGGTCATAGGAAGTATATTTTTTGAGCTTGCTCCGTCGTTCAACAAGAACACTTAGCAAGTGAATTGATATCCGTTTTTTCAATCTTTATATTTAAATCATTTGTTTTTGGCACCGCCCTATTAGCTGCCACAATCCGAAACATCTCTTGTACATTATCACTGGCATTAACAAAAGATATAAATTTTTTATTTCGCCACTTTCGCTGTAAATCCTCTTTCATTAAAAGCAAGGCATGGGCGGCTGAACGTGATACAAATTCAACTTTTGAAAAATCCAAATCAACCGAATGGACATCGGCCTTATTTACCGCTTCAGCCAAAATCGGCATTAAATCACGCGAACCCACGATTGGGGCTAAAATTTTGGCTACATCAATTGTATATTTCTCATCAGTTACCATATAAGCTAGTATACCAAAGAAAATATATTATTCCAAGTAGGGCGATATATCAATCGGACCTGCGGGTTTGGGGATACGATAAGCAACTATTACTCCCTGCCAAAAAAATCCCGGCAGTTCAACCATTCTTTCTTGCCTCTCATTAACAACCAAAGCGGCGGCTCCTGATAAAAGCACAAATTCTCCTCCCAGACATTCACAAACGACTCTCTTAGACGTTCTTACACCATATCCCCGCTCAACGCTCGGTTTAGTAGAATGGCCTTTCAAAACTTCCACGATTGAATCTGCATCGCTTAATTTTAAACTTTTTTCTTCCTCATAAGCCTTTGACAAACCACGCCCACAGTCCACGATACAGATATCCAAGTAGTTTTTCTTGGGATAAAATTGTGCAAAAATAAAACCCCTGTCTTGTTTGCTATGATCAAATATATTCGTTACTAACTCGGTTATGGGGTAATGGACGGCATTTTGAGCACCAGGGACTGAACCTAAAGTTTTATAAACTATCATCGAAAAAATTGATTCCAATCTTTCTCTATCCGGACCCTTCTCTCTTTTTAAAACACTAATAGGAATAAAAGTTTTATGAGCCTGGACTTGTTGCTGGAAGACAGAAACGCTATCAACTCCTAGTGGAAAACTTACCGTGTCCAAATATGAATGGTTCGGATTATTTTCATTCTTAGAGAATTGGCTTTTAAAACAATTAATATGTGCACACAACGGTAACACTAATAAGGGAAAGAACCAATCAATGTTTGAGAGATCAAAATTTCTCGGCTCATTAAATGATAAATCCTTGAAAGAATTATATAGAGAAACCAATTGAGAAGCTAACGAGTTTCCGCGCGGTGATTTTACGATAATTTTTTGCATATAACTTTTAAATAGCCATAAGAAATTATTTTATTCCGCGTGTTCCTTAATATCCCGCCTCTTCAATTTAACATCCGATCTGATTTTTTTACCCGCAATCCGCCGAAGCCTAGACGCTTTCGTGGGGCGCGTGGGACGGCGTTTTTTCGTCACCCGCAAAGCCTGGGCAACAAGCGTCTGCAGCCGGGCAACGGCCTGCGCGCGATTCTGCGGCTGGGAGCGTTCTTCCTCGGCCATTATCACCAATTCATCTTCATTATTTATTCTGTTCGCCAATTTTGCGCGTA
>Ga0182027_10002582_pt1 | contig 29253 bp, 36 predicted proteins | sample 712E1DmetaG_FD_121300 | JGI IMG/M metagenome (GOLD analysis project Ga0182027, IMG submission 121300) | Permafrost microbial communities from Stordalen Mire, Sweden - 712E1D metaG (Illumina Assembly) | ecosystem: Environmental > Terrestrial > Soil > Wetlands > Permafrost | place: Sweden...
ACATTATAATTGTTTTATTTTAGAAAAGATATGCGGCAAAGGAACCGCGGAGACAGAAGAAAAAAGAACGTTCACAATTAAAAGGGAGGTTTATGAAAAAGAATGATTTTGGATTCTTGCGCGTTGCCGCGATCAGCCCGGATTTCGTATTGGGCGATTCTATGAAAGCGGCGCGTGAAATTATCGCCCTTGCTCAAAAGTATGCCAAGGAAGGCGCGAGATTGATCGTATTTCCCGAGCTATGCTTAACCGGCTACACGGTTGCCGATTTGTTCAACCAGGAGGTTATGCAAAAAGGGGCGCTCAACGCCCTCAAATACGTCTGCAAGATGTCAACTGGTATCAACTCACTGTTGGTAGTGGGTCTCCCCTTACGCATTAATAATGCCATGTTCAACGTGGCAGCATTAATCGACCATGGGAAGATAATGGGCATCGTACCCAAAAGCTACATCCCCAGCAGCAATGAATTCTACGAAGGCCGCTGGTTTGCCGGCGCCAATTGTCTGACTGTCGATGAGGTAGAAATAATTGGCCAAATAGTGCCGATCGGCACTGACATCTTGTTTGTTTCAAAGCAGGACGATACGGCAGTTATCGGGGTTGTAATCTGTGAAGATGAATGGGTACCGGTTCCGCCGAGCTCCTCGGCCGCGATTGCCGGCGCCACTGTCATCGCCAACCTGTCGGCTTCTAACGAACTGGTGGGAAAGGCAAATTACCGCCGCGAACTGGTTAAGCAGCAATCAGGCCGCTGCATCTGCGCCTATCTTTATTGCAGCGCCGGTCCCAGTGAATCGACGACCGATGTTGTTTTTGGCGGCCACCTAATCATAGCCGAAAACAGCATCATCCTGAAAGAAAGCAAACGCTTTATCCAAAAGTCGAACACTATCATTGCCGATATAGACACCCAGGCATTGGCACAGGAACGCATCCGAACTACCAGCTTCGCTCAAAGTTCGGACGCAATCGCAGAAAAACAGTATCGCCGAATCAAGGTCAATCTGCCACTGGAAGTTCCCAATACCCTGGAAAGGCCAAACCCCTTTTCCCAATTCGTGCCGGAAGACCCGGCCCGACAAGAAGAGGTGTGCCTTGAAGTATTCGCGATCCAAACAGCTGGCTTAGCGTGGCGCTTAAGATCAATGAAACAGCAAATGTTAAGGGATAAAATGCCCGACGATCCCCATGTTGTAATCGGAGTTTCAGGCGGCCTGGATTCGGCGCTGGCATTATTAGTGAGCTTCAAAGCGTTTACCAACCTGGGCTACGATCTGGCAAACATTCACGCCTATTCCATGCCCAGCGTCTGCACCAGCTGCAATACCAAATCAAACGCAGACTTGCTCGCAAAAGCCCTGGGCATCGAACTGGAAAAAATCCCAATCGACGCATTGGTAAATCAAATATTGGCGGCAATCGGCCACGACGGGATTACGCAAGACGTTATTTATGAAAATGCGCAGGCGCGGGCTCGCACTCTGATCCTGATGGAACAAACCAATATCTTCATTCCATCAATCGTGATCGGCACCGGCGACCTTTCCGAAATCGCCTTGGGCTGGTGCACATACAATGGCGACCAAATGAGCCACTACAACGTCAATTGCGGCGTGCCTAAAACTTTGGTGCGCTACGTCATCGACTGGGCAGTCAAAACCAGCGATCAAAAACTACGCCAAGCGCTAACGGCAATCCTGGATACCGTAATAAGCCCGGAATTGACATCAGCCCGACCCGGCGAGATTACGCAAAAGACCGAAGAAAAGATTGGCCCGTTTGTCCTGCACGATTTCTTTTTATACCATTTCGTGCGGCGCGGATCCGGTCCAAAAAAAATAGTCTATCTTGCCAAGCTCGCTTTCAGCGATAAATATGACGAGGTGCAGATCAAACGCTGGCTCAGGGTATTCATTAACCGATTCTTCGCCAACCAATTCAAGCGATCGTCAATGCCAGAAGGTCCGCGAGTTGGTTTGGTTGACCTGTCGCCGCGAGGCAGCCTGAGAATACCATCCGGCATATCGCCCGAACAATGGCTTGCGGAGCTTGACGACGAAATGTAAACATGCGCGAACTAATCCTTCGCGCCTTTTTTGTAAATACTTTTATCCCCGAATAAAAACCGACCAGCATTATCGGTATCACAGCGATAAGCCACAGCGTTGTTCCAGCGGCAACGCCAACCAGGGGAAGTCCGAATGCCAAGACGCATTCAATGCCGAGCATTACGAAATACTCGACCGGCTTGAAGCTTGGATACAAAGACAGTGACGCATGTTTTAGTTCAGGCGGATTGGCTGACTTTACGATTACCACAATTAAAGCTAGATAGACCGCCCATGATGCTGCTACATATCTCATTCCGACGATACCAACTCTCGGTAGCCCTAAAGTCATCACAAGGGCAACCAGAGCAATCACTAGAGCCAAATTATTAAATAGCCTTACCCTAGCTAAACAACTACGAATCCCGACTACCATAAAAATTTTATATCATACAATAACGGAAAAGTCAAGCATACCGTACCCACCCAAAGGACGGGGCTTGCAATTACATCTCTATCAAAAATGTGCGTATTTTTAAAAAAATAAGACTTACGCCAACTGGAATAAGTCTTTTATTTGTATCTTTCGCTTCTAGGATGCAGCGTGCCCAACCGCGTATGATAGCGCGGGAGTGGCGAATCCTTCGAAGTCATCGATGCCCAGAATGCCTGCAACAAATCTCATCGGATGTTCCGCTCCGTAGTAGCGCCAGATAAATGGCGTCCAGGAAATTTGCGCCGGGACCGCGCCAATATCGATGCCTCCCCTTCCAAACGAGGGCGGTCTTTCCCAGTCGAAATTTTCCTTTACCATTAGCGCGCCTTCTTTAGCAGGCTCATTGCGATAAGCTGCCTCCGGCGAAGTTTGGATATAGTTGACGAAAGCCGATATCCAGCCATTGAAAGTATCCGCGCCCGAATCGCTGTCAAACTGGTAGAGCGATCTCCAGAACTCTTCGTCAACAGGTTCTCCCAACGCCTGCATCTCGATCTTTCTGACCACCGGCAACAAATGCCGGAAATACTCTCCCAGATGGTCTTCGAAAGGCACGGAAAGACCTTCGATCGCCTCCCGCAATAGCGTGTAATCAGCGGCGTTGCCCAGCAAACGGATCTTGGGCAGCCCGCACATGGTGTGGGTGTGGAAATCATAGAATTCCCGCACCGCGCTCATCAATACCACGGTTGACGCGACGATCGTCTCATAGGTCGCGGTAGAAAACCGCGGCAGGAAACTGGACATAAGACTGCCAGGTATAAGCTTGCGCAGCTCAACACCAAACGTCCCCAGAACCTCGTGCCAAGGACTATTCGGACTTCCCATGACAAGGTCATCATTGCGCACATCGATACGCACTTTTTCGCTTGAAGTCGTAAAGAGATGCCGGTACACCTCGGGGTACATATTGACGGTTGTCGCGACCTCGCTTAGCACCAGATACATCAATACCTCCGGCCTCAAAGCCAAGGGGTAATGATTTTGGAAACAATGATGCACTGTGTGGAAAAACAGACTGCTTGGGCTTAATTCTCCGTACTGGCCAAGCTGCAACATATCCGTTCGCCCCAGGTGTTCTATCCCCATGCCAGGCATTACCAGCTTTAAATATTCGGTAACCGGCACTCGCTGGTCCGGCAACGGCTCTGCCCTGACGATTTCGTGGTCACTGAATTTGTCGGGATTTTGCACTCTCAGTTCCAAGTCCAAGCAAACTTGCGGCGCCCGAGGGTCCAAAACGGGTACTACTTCTATCATGTCAATCCTCCTTTCGCTTAATCCGCGAATATCGCAACGTCAGTCCGCGCGTAACTCACATTTATGATTTAAAGAACCAACGCAACATTATTATGAATAATATACAAAAAAAAGTCAAGGGTGGGCGCTTGCCTCCGGTAATTCGTTTTTTTTGGGTTTTTCCTTTGCGCTACAAAGTGGTATAGTAATTTTATGGAACAAAAGACCAATAAGTCTTTTTTGATTTTTACGGCGCTGGCCGCGATCGCCGCTGGTGTTATCGCCTACTTGGTATATCTGGATTATTTGTTGGAGCAAAACAAGCTGGTCCTGGAAAGCGAGATTTCGCAAACAACCAAGTATTTCATCGACACATCCAACAAGCTAAATGGACAGATCAAAGACCTGAACACCGTCATTGTTTCGACCAAAGAGACGCTGGCAACGACGACCGCCGCGCTGGCGGATTCGGAAGCCAAATACAACAGCACCGTCAACAACCTGGGCCAGCAGGTCAGCGCAGCCCAAACCCGGATCGGCACCCTGGAAAAACTAAGCCAGACCGACCCGGAACTGTTGAAGAAATATTCAAAGGTTTATTTTTTAAACGAGAATTATGTCCCGGCGTCATTGACAAAAATGAATCCTGATTACACCTATAATCCCAAAACCGACTATTTGTTTTATACCGATACCCTGCCATTCTTGAATACCTTGATGTCCACCACCCAGGCGGATAGCATCGATATCAAAGTCATCTCGGCCTACCGGTCGTTTGGCACCCAAAGCGGATTAAAGTCTTCTTACAAGGTGACTTATGGCAAGGGCGCCAACGCGTTCTCGGCCGACCAGGGCTATTCCGAACACCAGATGGGCACCGCCGTTGATTTTACCACATCGACGGTCAAAGACACCTTTAATGGTTTTGAAAAAACGCCGGCTTACCAGTGGCTGCTGGACAACGCCTACAACTACGGCTTTATCATGTCTTATCCCAAAGGCAACGCTTATTATCAATACGAACCGTGGCACTGGCGCTTCGTCGGCCGCTCCCTAGCGCGGAAACTGCACGACGAAGGCAAGAATTTCTACGACATGGACCAGCGCGACATCGACCAATATTTGATTTCATTCTTTGACTAATCAGCAACCGTCGACAGGTAAAATATCACTATAATCAAAACTAAAAAATGGAAATCATTTTAAATGACAACAATTTCGACCAAGAAATAAACGGCGCCGCCTTGCCGGTGGTGGTGGATTTTTTCGCGACCTGGTGTGAACCATGCTCAATGATCAAGCCAATATTGGAGAAGGTCGCCAACGACTATGACGGACGGATAATCTTAATGAAGGCCAATCTTGACGCCTGTCCGGTGATCGCCGCCAAGTTTGGCATCAACCAGATACCGACAGTGGTATTATTCAATGACGGAAAACCGGTCAGCGGCTTTATCGGCGTGCGGCCCGAGGAGGTCATCAAAGAATGGCTGGAGGGAGCTTTAAAAGATATTCAAAAGACGGAGCCCGCGGCCACGGACAACGATCCCGAAAAAACCGATTCGTTGATCAGGGACTACATCGTTCACGCCAAGAAAAACAACATCAATTTGAATCCCAATGATGAAACCGTAAGGAAGATAATCAAGGGATTGTTCGCCAACGAAAAAAAATACGGGGAAAAATATTGTCCCTGCCGCCGGGTCACCGGCAACTTGGACGAGGATAAAAAGAATATCTGCCCCTGCGTTTATCATCTGGCCGAGGTCGAAAAGGACGGCCATTGCCTGTGCAATTTGTTCGTAAAATGACCTCCCCGCCATCGTGGGAAACGTGGGGATTGCCAAAATTATTTAATGGTATATAATGGAATTACATAAAAAACGCGAAAATTTCGTCGACTTTCTCGTCACAAAAAAATAAAAATCAAACAAACACAATGAACGGAACAATCAAAACGCTCACCGGAAGAGGATTTGGATTCATTTCCCGCGAAGGAGAAGCCAAGGACATATTCTTCCACTCAAAAGAGCTAAAAGACGTCACGTTTGAGGAATTAAAGGTTGGCGACCCCGTCACCTTTGATATCATCGACAGCGACAAAGGACCCGCGGCAGTCAACGTTGCTCGCGCGTAGTCAGCAATCTTAAAAGCGCCCTTCGGGGCGCTTTTAACTTATTGGCTGTAGTTGACAATATAATGTTAATATGTTATTATCTGAAATGGTGATTTCTGCATGACCGCATGTAACTACATATATCAGGTTATAATAATACTTGGTGCCATCTTAGCAAGCTGGTTCCTGGTCGACTATCACACCACCAAGTATGAATTGAAATTATGCAAAGCGGAGTTGAAAAGGCTGCGAAAAAGATAGACCGCAGCAAAGCATCAACAACGCTTTTCTTTTTTTAAAAATCTTGCGTTATCCGCTAAAATAAATTATAAATTAGAAATGATCTTCATATAATTTGCGGGGGTGAAAAGACGCTGACGGAAAGACAATATTTGGAATTGGAAGAGATTTTGCAGGCCATCTGCCTAAACAACGACTATTTCGACGGACCAAGCGTCTACGGCCACCTTATGAATACCGGCACGATCGCTCGCGCAATCGCGCCGCAAGTCGGCGGCAATCCCTGCGTCTGCCACCTTGGAGGGTTGCTCCACGATGTTGGATCAATCAGCAACGGCCGCGACAAACATCACATCGTGGGGGCCGGTATGGCGGTTAGGATTCTAAAATACATCGGCGTCAACGATGAACTGTTGATAGATGCCGTCAGGCGCTGTGTGTTATACCACCGCAGTTCCACCGATGTTGGCGAGTTGACGATCGAAGAAAAAGTCGTCCGCACCGCCGATGCCCTTTCACACTATTGGCGAGTTGATCACCTTTGGAAAGAAGGGACCAGAAAAGCAATGACGCCCGAAGAAACCAAAGATTGGTTAACCAAAAAATTTAAGAAAGACTGGGGAAAAATCATACCCGAAATCCAATCCCCGGCGGGGCAACAAAAACCTTATGGTCCGTCGGCCAAAGAACTTTATATCCAAGCCATGGCCAGGCTGGATAATCTTTATGCCGGAGCCAACGCGCTCTGAGCAAGCTAGATCGGTTGACCCGGTTTTTTTATAAAAAAGACTGCATCATAATGATTGATGCAGAATACTGTTTATTTTGTCTTTAATTTTGTCTTGCTTTTCTGGTATCCAATGCTTGCGTGGCTACCTGTGTCAGCTCGTCGTTGGTCAGGTTGTTGTAGTCTATCGCCGCCAAAATCTTTTTCTGGACGGCAGTGGCGTTATAATTTATCGGGCCTGTCGCGCTCGCACTGCCCATTCCCATGCCAACGCGGAATTTCGCGATTGCGTCTTCCTTTGTATCGCCAACGAAAGTTTGGCCGCTTCGCGCGTCAACCAGTCCGACTTTCTTTATCTCGTTTTGTGAAGAAAGGACCGATGCGATCCATACGGCTTGGCCCGACAAGTGGTACATTATCGGCTGGGCGGTATGATAGCCCATGGTATTCGATACCGTCCCATCCTGCTGGATATTACCGGCGGCGCTTATATCGTTGTAATATCCGTTAGCGTGATAGAACGTTGCCTTCATCGGCCACGCCTTGGCATCGACAAGGATGTACCCAACCATGCTCTTGGCATTGCTCGGCGATGAAATTGCCGAAAACCAATACAGATGTTTGTCGGTTCCGGAAACCAGATAGACGTCCGGGTTCTGACCTTCCACAACCTGTAATTCTCCGCTCGTGCCGGTCGCTTGGTCTTCAATTCCTCCGGTCGGCCGCACTATATCGAGTCGTCCAAAAGGTCCATACGTATTCCAATAACCGTGGACATATTCTCCCCACCATGACAGGTATTGCTCGGTCACACTCTCATCGATAGTACGCTCGACGTATGAAGGAACCTTGTCCATGCCATAGAAGGTCATTGCGCCGGTTTGCGGATCGGTGATCACCACGCCCTGGGGAATCATTCCAATGAGTCCCATGAATGCCGGACGGGTCATCATGGTCACGTAAATAGGGTCATTCTTGTCGTCCAACTGGAACACTGATTGCTCCTGCACATAGCTTGGATAGTTAAAGTATATAACCCGCTGCAAATTATAGTTCATCGTTGCAGTCGGAATATACCTCAAATGCAAACCCATCACCGGGACGGAATCTCCGTACGCCTGTTCGGCCGATGTCACCACATAGCCCTCGGTGCCTTGTTCGCGGTAATCCCACGCCATCCAGCCACCTGTGTATTCATACGGCGTTAGCCACTGTAAGCTGCCGTTAACTTTCTGGATATTCGGGTCAAGGGCATCGATCTTATATCCCAGGCTACCGACGGTTTTGGAGGCCTTCCAAATGGCCGTTTCCTTAGGCACCACCCTGATATGATCAATTGATATCAGGTCCGTTGCATTACCGGTATAGTTCTGGACAGAAGCCAAGTGCCCCAGGTCCGATGCGAAGACGACTCCGGACGCGGCGGATAAAAGCGGTATTCCGATGAATATCAAACCGCCGACGACCAACATCGCGACCGCCGGCCAAGGACTTTCCTTGGCTTGCTTTCCTCCATTAGAAACTTCTCCATCGTTTTTATGCGATTTCCTTCTCCTTATGTCATCCCAAGCCTTGCTTAATGTCAAGCTCACGACCGCATTCACGATAAACACAGGCGCCAAGTCAATCGCGATGACACGGAAAATCAGGGCAGGCATGAAAAAGTACAGAATAAAGCCACCGACGAATAATCCGACGATACCACGCTTGATAAAACCACCAGGCGAACTCTTGTTTATTTGCGGCTTTTGGCACGCAAGGATAAACAAGGCCAAATACACAAAGATCATTACATCCATACGATCCATCTCGGTCAGACTGCCTTTATTTTATAAGGTACCGTTAAAAAACATTAATACGCGGATAACTATAACAAAAATTAAATTAATTGTCAATCTATACCGCCCAATCAATACATTGACAATATTTAATAAATATGATATAGACTTCAAGGTGATGCTTAGTGATCAGGGACAATGAATTATTGAAATGGTTTTTGGAATCGCTTAAAGACCGGTTCAAAAGCAAAAATCGAAAAGCTGCCGAGGAAATCCTGGCTTGGGCAACGATCACCGGATCCAAAGATGCTTTCAAAGAAATATTGAAAGTTTCCGAAAGCGGCTCCGACGAAGAAAAAGACGGGGCAAGAATAACGCTGCTTGTAAGGATAGAAGCTATCGACCTGCGCGTTCCAGATAAATACTGGCATCTTATAGATAAGGAGTTATATGAGGCCAAGAAAGCGCTAGCACCCCACACGATCCTAAAAGCCAGGGCGAATCTTGAAGACGCCTCCGGCGACCTGGCAGAAAATACCAAGGAGGGTTGCGGCAAAGCTTATGGGAAGGTCGCATATTACTCCCAATTACTGGCTCCCACGCTTCCCTCTCCGGCAAAAAAAGACCTAGACGAACAGTATGGTAACCTGTATAGCTCTATCTGGAACTGGGCAAAAGCTCACGAAAAAGAAATTCTAAATGAGATCTAAACGATCTCCTTTTTATTCATTGTCTCAAATGCCTTATAGCCACCGTTCCATTGACAAATACATTGAATGGATTAAATAGTGAAAAAGGAGGTTTTTCGATGCTGCTTGATAGTTTGCGGGTGCGCTGGAAAAATTACAGAAAAATCCGCGCCGCCCTGGAATACGCCCAAGAAAAAGTAATTTTAAAATCAGGTTTTACAGTTTTTAAAATGGAAGCCAAAGCGATCGTCCGCATATTGATAAGTTTGGAAAACAACCATTACGCAAAGTTCGTTGAGATCGCCCGGATAAGCCAGAATGAATTCGGATCCGCAGATGAAATATTTCGGTTTCTGGAGATATTGCAGACTCCCCAAACGATCAGAAACGATTCGCGATACGAAGGCTTTTCGATCGTGATTAGCAGCACACCACTGTCATACCGCCGCATTGTCCACGACGCGCTCGAAAACAAAAAAATCGGCAGCCCAATCAATAACATGACGCTCGAACAATTTCTGGCATCGTAAGCAAAGCCTCAAAAAATAATGCGGGCTTTTTATTTTACAACTGGCAAAAGATTGATTTTTGGACCAGAAAGGTTAAATTGAAATCAATTACGGTTAATATCCAATGGAAGAAAAGATCGACACCCAGGTTTTGATAATCGGGTCGGGCATTGCGGGATGCAGTGCGGCTTTGGAATTGGCCCAGGCGGGCGTTGAGGTAACATTGGTCACAAAAACAAAAGATCCCGCCGAATCCAACACCTATTACGCCCAAGGCGGCATTATCTATAAGGGCGACAAAGACTCCCCCGCCAAACTGGCAAACGACATTATGACGGCCGGCGCGGGCATGAGCAACAAAATAGCCGTGGACATTATTTCCCATGAAGGCCCGACAATGGTCGAACGGATCCTGATTGACAAAGCCAAGGTGGATTTTGACAAGATTGACGGCCAGCTTTGCGTAACCAAAGAAGGCGGCCAAGCCATAAAAAGAATCATCCATCGAGCCGACGATACCGGCCGGGCCATCGAAGAAGCGCTGATAATAACCGTTTTGAATCATCCCAATGTCCATATTTTAACCAACGCGACCGCGATCGATCTGCTAACTCCGGCGCATCATTCACAAGACCGGACAGCGATCTATGAACCACTCTCCTGCGTGGGCGCCTACATTTTGGACCAAAAAACGGGAACCGTCAGCCGTTATCTGGCAAAACAAACTATTTTGGCCACCGGCGGCCTGGGGCAGATTTTTGAGTTCACCACCAATCCCGAAGGCGCCCGCGGCGACGGAATCGCCATGGCCAATCGCGCCGGCGCCCGCGTGATCAACCTGGAATTCATACAGTTTCACCCGACAACATTTTTCCACACCGAAGCGCCGCGGTTTTTGATCACCGAAGCCGCCCGCGGCGAAGGGGCAAGGCTGGTCAATGCCAAGGGCGAACCGTTCATGCAAAAATACGACCAGCGCGCCGACTTGGCCACGCGGGACATCGTCGCCCGCTCGATCTACCGGGAAATGATCAAAACCGGATCGACCCACGTTTACCTGGACCTCAAATCATACATCGCCAAAGAAAAGATCATTGAACGATTCCCGAATATCAGGGAAACCCTGCTCGGTTACGGAATCGATATCACAAAAGACCTGGTCCCGGTAGTACCGGCCGCCCACTATTCCTGCGGCGGTGTTTACGTTGACGCAACCAGCGGCGAAACCACGATCAAAAACCTGTGGGCCGTGGGCGAAGTCGCCTGCACCGGTTTGCACGGCGCCAACCGCCTGGCCAGCACTTCCCTGCTGGAAGGCTTGGTTTGCGGCACACGCACAGCCGGCGCGATTAAAGAACGGATCGAGGAACCGGTCAGCGCTTTCGCCGACTGCATCAAACCCTGGCAGGCTTCGAGCGGACAAGATGCCGACCCGTCATTGATCGCCCAAGATTTAAAAACCATCCGCGGAATTATGTGGAATTACGTCGGCCTGGAACGGACAACCCCGCGGCTGGCGCGCGCCCGCGTCGAACTGGGCCACGCCGAACGTTCGGTGGAACAATTCTACCAAGACAGCAAAATCAGCGACGCGCTCCTCGGTTTGCGCAACATCGCGCGCACCGCGGTCCTGGTTGCCGAAGCCGCCTGGGAAAACAAACAAAGCGCCGGCTGCCACTACCGGATATAGCCATTATCTATTTCTAATCCCTGGCCTATGGGCCGCGACTATACTAGAATAGCCCTTATGGGGGCATTTTAGTAATCCGCCTATTCCGCCACACTCAAGAATAATTGATTAGGCTTGAAAAATTAAAAATGCGCCACAGCTTGACAATAAATTAAATCTGTTTTAATGTCCGGACAAGGAGGTCACAAGATTGAATCTCGGAATGATCTTGGTTAATACAATTTTTGCGCTAGTTCTTTTACTAATGGATTACGGAGCCTACTTCCTGGCTAAAAAATCAAAAAACTACAACGATACGGGCCAGCGGTTTGTGTCCGGTATCTGCTGGGCGATCACCTTGAGTGCGTTCATTTTCTCGGCCAATTGCTGGGTTGCCTTGTTGGTAATCCTAATTCCGCAACTGAGTAGCCTATACATAGTAGGACCGTTGGTAGTATCGGGCGTTATCGCAAGCTATATAATAACCGCAAAAATCAGCTCGCTGTATGCACCCCCGTTACCTGCACACGTTATTCAATGAATCTTGGGAGGAGTTTGTCTGGATGAGTCAAAACTGCCGTTTGTAATATTCTTAACGCTAATTCTTTCGGCGGCCGCTTTCGGGGCATACGTAGTCGCCAGTGAGGCAAAAGATCTTAACGGTGCAGGTCATTGGTTATTGGCAAGTACCTGCTGGGTAGCAGCCTGCGCAATTTTTGGAACAGTATTTGGGCTTGGGGAAGCAACAATAGTATCCTTAGTCCCAGCGTTGCAAACCAAGCACACATACACGCTTATTGCGATAAACATCGCGATCATAAGCTACGCGCTGACGGCCACCTTAAGCGCGATGCATACGCCGGTACCGCCCGTTTCATTTAATCTTTTTGGATAATCCATCAAGATTTTTTTATATAGCGGCCGCTTATTAAATATCCAACGCCAACCGCCACTTACCATTACCATTGACTTTTATTAATAAACATGTTATTAATTAGAAAGGTGGTTTTTGATGAAATTAAAAATTATTTGGGCTTGGGCTTGCTTAATCGGGTTTATCGCTGGAATCGCCATGATGATCGCGTTCAAAGACGACCCCGTTTATACCCCGTTTATACTGTTGGCGTTACTACCATTCACTGCTTCCGTGCTATTGGCGATCAAAACCTATGTCGCGGTCACCTACCTGTTGCTCCCGGCCTGTCTTTTGGGATCAATCCTGGTCGGCGTGAAAGCAGTCGATACCAAGCAGGACAGAGGCGCCATGATCGCCGTTTCAACATTCCTGCTGTTGATCGGCGTGGCAGCTATTGCGAGCGCTCCGATCTTTGACTGCCTAAGCTTCTTATGCTGGTTTTATATCTGGGGCTGTTCTTTGATACTGGCCTACGGCGGCACCTACAGAGTCATAGAATTCTTGGAAGAAGGCAAACTAAAATTTAGAAAGCCAAGAATTCTTTTTTAATACATAAACCATCAAACAACCCTAAGGGGTTGTTTTTTACGAACATTTTTAAAATCGCGGGGTAAAATAAATTAATCTCCCCGAAATTACGCCACGGGCTATTAAGTTTTGATTTAATAAAAAAGCCGTTCGCTTTCGCTACTAGGCATTGCTATTTTAACAACCAATTGGCGGCCAGCCAGAGCAACAGAATATGCATCGTATTGTCGGTGGCGGTGTAGACTACGGCGTAGAACGCCGCGTCGAATTCCTTTTGAGTGTAAACAATCTGCGGGTCGCGGCCCTTGATCAGCTTCATCCACTTTGCGGCCAGCGACCAGCGATCGATCGGCCAATGGCTTAAAAATATCGCGGCGATCATCAACAGGCTTGCTGTCCAGAGAAACAGGCACATGATGGCGGTATAAACCAGGCAGTGGACCGTACACCACATTATCCCTTTTTTACCAGCCGTGGATTTGTTTGACATCATCGCGGCATTCTGCAAGACATAATCCCCGACCAGATGGCCAATGACTATTTTTGCGAAAAAATCCATTGCCGTCTCCTATTAGCAAGCTTTTTTGGCAATCGTTCGCGCCTTTTTGAGCATTTGCTTGGCGATCCAGGGATTAACCGTTTTAATAAGTCCGGCCAAATCCTGGTTTTTTGCATTCTCCCGCGCGGCCGTCGAAGAAATTTCCTGATATTCTTTTTTTGCAAAGATGTAGTGGAAATGCGTGATCCCATAGCGTTCGTGGTTGTAAGCGACAACCTCGTCCTCGTGCTTTAAATCCCTGTTATCGCGGATTCCCCGGATCATCACCAGCTGCGCTTTTATTTTTGATCTTATGAATTCATCAAGCGTCACGACACGCACCGCCGGCCAAAGATCATAGGTAATCCACATTTCTTTGCACTGTTTTGGCGTAAACCAGTTTGTACCTGTTTTGTCCGGGTTTTTTGAACAAATAACAGTGATTTCTCCAAATACTTGGGCGGCTTCCCTTGCGATCCTGACGTGCCCCCAATGCGGCGGACAAAAAGTCCCGGGATAGATGTATATTGCCTTCATTACATATTCACCTCTCAATGTTCTACTGCCAGTGTACAAAAAAATCGATATTCATGCGCCGGTTTATTGATAAACCGCCCGATATGGCCTAAAATGAGATTAAATTATGTTAAAATTTGTCGATTTTTTTCGACAACAAAACACATGCAACTGGTGAATATCAAAGAAAACCTCAAGGAACTGGGTTTTAATTCCAACGAGGTGAAAGTGTATATCGCGCTCACGCAATTGGGCGAAGGCACGGCGGCTTTGGTCGCCAAGAAAGCCGGCCTGCCCCGCACCACAGTCATAAGCCTGCTGGACCGGCTCGGCAGCCAAAATTACATAACCACGCATATCTACAAAGGAAAAACCTATTACTGGATCGAATCGCCCCGGGTGATCGAAAACGCCTTCCAAAAGAAATTGGAAATTGCCGCCAGTCTCAACGCCGAACTCGCCGGCATGTACCGCTCGGAAGCCCATTTCCCCCACGTCAAAATCTTTGACACACGCGCAGCGGTAAGGAGTTTTATCGAAAAATTTTTGCTAAACCTGGAAAAGAACTCGGTGATCCACACAATCGACAGCCCCAAGGAAGGTAACTACGCCCAGGTATTCCTTGAAGATGTCTTCGAGATGATGTTAAAGGAAAAGCGCCAAAAAGGGATTTTGACACGTAGCCTGGTCCCTCACGGCTCGTTTGGCGGCATCGAAAAATTCAAATTGAGAAACCAGGCAATAAAAATCCGGGAAATGCCCGAATCGATCGATTTTGAGACTTCGCTCTGGATAACCGAAAGCATGATCGTCCATTTTTCCGGCAACCCCGTTTTTTTGGTGCTCGTCGAGCACGACCTGATCTGCAAAAGCATCAAAAGCCTGTACGACTTCTTATGGAGCGTATCGACACCGATGAATTAAGGGGTCTGTTGCCGAATTGGCTTCAACTGCAATTTCCATATTTCGGCTGCGAAAAATTAATCTGTCGGCGGCAGACTTATAGCTAAGTATGCCTTCCTCACTTTATTAAAAGCGAGACTGCAAACAGACCTTCTTCATTTTTCTCGCTCAAAATCTGAAAATTTCGTTCTGAAGCTAATTCGGCAACAGACCCTTAAGAACAAGGGTTGCGCGGTTGGCGCATCTTCTTTCTATTGGAAGGCCCGAAGGAACCGCCGTTGAAGGCATTCTTATTATTCCAAAAAAGCCTCCAATTTTTGGAAGCGTTTTTGTGTCTTCGGACTACCGGCTAAACCAGTAAAAATCGCCAAAGAACCGCCGCGAATTTCCCCGGCCCCTGTTCCCATATGCCAACCTTGCCGAAGACCGTGAATTGGGCGTGGAAACCGCGCTGGTGCGGCTGACGCTAAAGCCGGAACCGCCACCAACCAGGGACGAAGGAACCGCCAAGGCCAGTTTATTGCCGTTGAGCATCGTTATTGAACCGGCGCCCAACTGCGAAATCGTCAGCGTGTTCCCGTCTTTTACGGCATAACAATTGCCAAATTGCACCGCACCGAAATTATCAAGGGAGATGACCCCCTGCCGCGAGCTGGGCGCTTCGACCACCCATTCGGCCGAAGACAATGTAGACCCATAGGTAAAAGTGTTTTGGTATGCTGTGCCGGTCGTATTGTCCTTAAATGAAATCAGCCACTGGCTGCCCGGCTGCCGGACCAACGATACCGTGACCGAATCGCCGGCGCCAACGCTAATTGGCACAGCAGTGACCGACTGCGGCAACATCTCATACCACGCCACGTAAGTCGTCCGGCCGCTCGAATCGGTCGTCGCCTGGGTGCCGGCCTGGATCAAATCGTCGGTTTTGACGCCGCCGATCCCGACCCAAACCGTATCGGCGCTCCCTCTGGCGGCATTATTGACCGCGGGTACGGTCCACGTTCCCGCGACGGTCGTGAAATTACCTCCGGTCGCCGCGTAACCCGCCCAGTTTGACGAGTTGGCGATATCGCTCGCTGCAAAAACCGGAACCGCCCCGCCGGCAAAGACAACAGATATCAAGAAAAATAACGCTTCAAAGAATGTTTTTATGTTCATATTTGATTGGGAGCTTACACTTAATTCATACAGATTATGAGTAAACAATGTTTCAACCCGGATTAATCCGTTATTAACACGAACCACAGCTAAAAAATTAAAATTAAAAATCCTTGCCCGGGCAAGGATTTGTCTTTATAGCTTGAACTGGGTCCAGGCAAGTCTTTGATATTACCGGCCTCTTCTTTATGACCCAACAATGCTTTCGACGATCGCCGCCTCTTCGTTAATCGTCAGTTTCGTCGAATTTATAACCAGGTGGTAAAAATTCGGGTCGCGGTAATCATAGTCAAATAATCCAAATCCTGCCTCGGTTTCATCCCGCTCCCTGCCGGTTAAAATCGATTTTATATTTTCAAGATCACTCTCGCCGTATTTTCCCAGCGCCAAAGCCCGCGCGGCGCGCGTTTCCAAGTCGGCCGTGACAAAAACCAAGAGAAGCGGAAATGTCCGCAAATTTATTGCATACCGGCTGTCGCCGATCACATTGCCTTTGGCGTACACTTGATCGACTTCGTTGGCAAATCGTCTTTTTTCGTCAAGCGGAATACCGCGCCAATATTCTTCAAAGGTTATTTCTTGATCCTGACACAGTTCTTCATATTTTTTGCGCCACTGGCCACCGGCCGAAAAAACCGGCCAGCCGTATTTAGCCGCCAATTTATCCACCAACGCCGACTTCCCCGCACCAGGCAATCCCGAAAATACGACTCCTTGGTATCGCATAAGAATTTAATAATCCTTCAACTTTTTTAAACTGACGTGCTGGCGGATCTTCTCTAACGCCTTGGCTTCGATCTGGCGAATGCGCTCGCGCGTCACTCCGAATTCCTTGCCAACCTCCTCCAGTGTGTGGGTCACACCGTCTTCCAAACCAAAGCGCAACGCCAATATTTTTTGTTCGCGGGGCGTCAGGTCAACCAAAACTTCCTGCAGGCGGTTTTTGAGCAAGCTCCTGGCGGCATCAAGCGACGGCGGCGTTATCTTGTCGTCGGCGATGAATTCGGCCAAAATACTATCCTCGCCCTCCTCGCCCACCGGGGTTTCCAATGACACCGAATCCTGGGATATTTTTTGGATATAACGCACTTTGCTAACCTCCAAACCCAGCTCGGAAGCAATCTCTTCGGGCAACGGTTCGCGGCCCAATATTTGCAATAATTTCCGTTTCGCTTGGGTATATTTCGAGATCGTCTCGATCATGTGCACCGGTATCCGGACGGTCCTGGCCTGATCGGCCAAAGCCCGGGTTATCGCCTGTCTGATCCACCAAGTAGCGTAAGTCGAAAATTTATATCCCTTGCGCCAATCGAATTTTTCAACCGCGCGAAACAAACCCAAATTCCCTTCCTGGATAAGATCGAGCAGTGTCAGGTGCGAACTGCGACCGATATATTTACGCGCGATCGACACCACCAATTTCAAGTTGGACTGCGTCAAGCGTTTTTTGGCGTCCAGGTCGCCGGCTTCGATCTTCTTGGCCAATTCCTTTTCTTCGCGCGCCGTCAACGGAGGAATCTGGCCAATCTCCTTTAAATACATTTGCACGGGATCGATCTTGGCCTCCAGCTTGCGGCGGGTATCTTTTACTCCAATTTCAAGAAACTCGCGGGCTTCCTTCATTTCGATACCTTGGGAATCGAGCATCTGGTAAAAATTGTCCAGTCCGTTAACGTCTTTTTCCACAGTCGGAAAAAAAGACAAAAGTTCGGAGTATGTGATAAACCCCCTTTCCTTGCCCCGCTCCAGCAGCACTTCCAGTTTCCTGGGTTCAAACACCTTGGGCGACATCAAAGGCGCGCCAGCGACGTTCTTCTTGGTCCGTTTTTCTTTTTTGGCTACAACTTTTTCCGCCTTCTTTACCTTAATAACGGAATTCTTTTTTGCTTTCGGGCGCAAGGCGGGTTTTTCCGCTATTGGTTTTGTTTTGGGTTTGGCTTTAACCATTTGTTTATTTTTTTTTGACATAATCGCGGGAAGGTAAGTATGATTTAATTTTTACAATTTTCTTCCAGTTTTTGGATCGATTTTGACAGCTGATTGAATTTTTCGTGAAGCTTTTGGGATCCCTGAACGTCTTTTTTTCTTTCCGCCTGGTTTAACTCATACGAAACGCGCTCCAGCGTCGACCGAACCTGTGATTTCTTTATCTCGTTGATATGGAATTTTACCTCTTGCATCGCGTCTTTCTCGTTGATCGATTCGATCTCGGCCTGAAGGCTTAAAACCTTACCTACCTCATTCTCCGCTCCAACGACTTCCGTCCCTTGGCCTTGATTCCTTTCTTTTAATCCGGCAAGCGTCTCTTTTCCTTGCGCCGAGAAAAAAGATATGGTTTCCTCGTCAAGCAAAACAGCTGTTTGCGGGAATTTTAAAACCAACACCAGTAGCCGCTCCTCCAGTAGCTGGTTGCGGTTTTTCTTAATGACTGGCGCTTCCGGACGGTCATCGCCCGCCCCCATCGAGTATTGTTCAAGTCTAACCTTTTTTAGCTCTTCCCTCAAGTCTTCCTCCCGAACCTGCAATCCCTGGCTCAATTTTTGCAGCCAATGCGCCTGTTCGATGGCATTGGGAATTTGTTTGATCCGGGGCAACAAAATTTTCGCGATCGCTTTTTTGCCGCCGGCGCTTTGGGCGTCGCTTGAGGCGAATGAATGCTCGTAATAATAATCCATTATCGATTTGGCGTTTTTGACCGCCGCGACCCAATCGGCCGGGTTTTGCAAAACCACGTCGGCCGGATCCTTGTCTTCATAGGGCGGCCGCGCCACCGAAACATTGAAACCCCCGGCCAGAGCCAAGTCGATACCCCGTTTATTGGCCGTATCACCGGCCAGGTCCATGTCGTATCCCAGGATCAGATTGTCGGTCAGCCGCTTGATCAGTTTCAACTGGCCCGGCGTCAACGCCGTGCCCGAACTTGATACCACATTATCGATACCGGCAGATGCCGACATTATGACATCCGTATATCCCTCGACGATCACGCAAGCGTCGTTTTTTCTGATCTGCAACTTGGCTTTATCCAAGCCGTATAAAATCCGGCTTTTGTCGTAAAGGATCGTCGACGGCGTGTTAACGTATTTAGCTTCGTCATCCCGGGAATTTTTGAATATCCGGCCGCCAAACCCGACCACTTCGGAATAAAAATCAAAAATCGGGAACATGATCCGGCCGCGGAAGCGGTCGAATGACCCCGAATTACCCCGCACCGACAGACCGGCTTTTTCGATCTCCAAATCCGAGTATCCCGAAGACGTCAAAAAGTTCAGCAGGGCGCGCCACGAATCGGGCGCGTAGCCGATCCGCCAAGTATTAATGCTCTCCTTGGGCAATCCGCGCTTTTGCAAATAATCGAACGCTTCCAGGCCGATCTTGCTTGAGCTAAGCTGTTTTTCAAAGAATCGCGCCGCCAGCTCGCTAGCCTCGTACAACCGCGACCGCTCGCTTTTAAGCTCAACAAATTCGCGGCTTAGCGGCGCCAGCTCCACGCCAGCCTTGGCGGCCAATATCCGCAAAGCATCGCCGAATTCAACCCCTTCGATCTCCTTTATAAAAGAGAATGCGTCGCCGCCTTTCTGGCAGCCAAAGCAATGCCAGATCTGCTTGGCCGGTGAAACAAAAAACGACCCGCTTTTCTCGCTGTGGAACGGGCAAGGCGCCTTGTAGTTGGCGCCGGCTTTCGTGAGCTTGATATATTGTCCGATTACTTCAACAATATCCAGCCGTTCTTTAATTTCCTCGACCGGTGATCGCATAAATATATCCCAAAACATTAAATCGCAAATGTAAAAATCAACTGATCGCCAATTTCAAAATTTGAGATTGGAGATTGTTATTGTATAATCATCTTACTTAATCGGCCCAAAAATACAATGTTGCTGGCAATAATTTCAGACACCCACGACAACCTGGCGACCTTGGCCAAATTCCTTGATTTTGCCCAAAAAAACCGCGTTGGCGCCCTCATCCACTGCGGCGACGTGGCGCAAAGCGAAACCATGGCCTATATTGCCAAGCGGTTTGACGGGCACATCTATGTTTGCGAAGGCAATATGGATTATGACCACGAGCTGGAATACGCCGCGGCCAAATCGCCGGAAAAAATTTCTTATTTCAAAGACTTCGGCCAAGTCAAAATCGGCGAGCTAAATATCGGCTTTTGCCACCACAAAAAAACCGCAGTGTCGAATTGCCAGGCGCAAAGTTTCGATTTCGTTTTTTACGGCCACACCCACAAACCGTGGCTGGAAAAAATTAACGGCTGCGTCCTGGCCAATCCGGGAAACCTGTCGGCAACATTCTACAAAGCCACGTTTGCGATCCTGAACACCGCGACAAAGAAGCTTGATTTAAAGATCGTCGAAAATCTGAAAAGCTAACACCAAAAATCCCCGCCATGGCGGGGATTTTTGGTGTTAAAGCCGGTTTACTTAACCAGCACCTGTGTTGCCTGACCGCTCAAAGTTCCGGAAGCAGGTTTTTTGCCCCAATTGGCAAAAACATAAATATAAAGGATATCAAGCAAGCCAATCGTGTTGACCACAAACAAAGCAATGAACCACCAAACATGGTTATTGCGCGCCGCCCTCCATAGAGCGAACGCTTTCCAAGCCAAAGACCATAATACTAGCAAGGCAAAAAGTCCCGTGACCGGATTGGTCCACGAAAACGGCTGACGCACGCACTCGTTGGCGAAGTGGAGGTACATTGGGTATACCATATTTTTTACCGGGAGCTACGCAATTGACGCATCTTCTGCGTTAAAGCAATCGGATGCTAATCGTCCCGCCGTGGCGAGACTCGGCCCCACCCGCTTTGCCTTAAATCTGTGTCAATTGCGTAGCTCCCGTGTTACTTGATCTTTCGCGTAACTATCTTTATTTCCCGATTGGGAATTATATGTAACACGCCATCGCCTCCCTCGATGACGGTTCGACGCAAAGTAATTTCTTTTACCGTCCCCTTGATATCGGCAACCTTCACCTGGTCGCCAATATCATACTGATCCTCTATTAGAATGAATAGCCCGGAGATGAAGTCCGTAAGAATGTCTTTGGCGGCCATTCCGACCGCCAGGCCGACTAAGCCGACGCCGGCCAAAATGGGCGCGATGTTAACGCCAAATTCGGGCAAAACCATTAATAACGCTATCACGTAAACCGCAAACGTCAACGCCCCGCCCACCACATTAACAATCGTGCCAATCCGCTTCTTCTGCTCGGCGTTTACACGCTCTTCATAGTGTTTTTTTATCTTTCCTTCAAGGCTCGGCACGCCAAAGCTTTTTTTATCGATCAGGTTTCTTAAAAAAATATCCAAAATCCAAGCGACCACCAGGATCAGCAAAACCTTCACGCCATGCTGGGAGATCCAGTCGAATAACGATGGATATGTCAATTGTATCGTTTCAAAGCTCATGATAACGCCAGGATTTGTCCTTTACAAGTCAAGTGCATAATACCACCTTTTTTTATTATTGTTAAGCCTAAAAGTAATCGCAAAGCCTTAAAAAATTCCTTGCCCGTCTTTTGGCTGTATCAGGAACGCTAGCCATCAATTGCCTGCTATTTATCACAAAACCCACCCGATATTTTGCACGTTTAAAACTGCCGTGTTCCATTCTATCCAAAAATAATATTGCGGAGTTCCTTGCGCCGCGCGCGATGATCGGGAACGGTCAACGCGACCAGATCCCAGAATGCGCGCGAGTGGTTCAGTTCCTTGATGTGACACAGCTCGTGGACAACCACATATTCAGCCAAATCGTCGGGCAGCGAAACTATCCGATAATTAAAATTGAGATTTCCTTTTGCCGAACAACTCCCCCAGCGGCTGGCCTGGTCTTTGACGCGGATCTTGCCAATCATAAAACCATAGACTTGGTTCAATTTGGCAACTTTTTCTTCGACGAAAGCTTTGGCGGTTCTTTGGTTATTTTTAAATCCCATTGCGGCGGATCCGGCAAGCACCTTTTTTTTGCTCATTTTGCCGACAGCCCTGGCGATCCATTCCCGCTTGGACGCCAAAAAACGCAAAACCGCCGCCTCGGTCGCCCAGACCGGCCGGGTCGTGATCACTTTCCCGCCGGGCAAGACCCGGATACTGATCCTTTTTGCCCGCCGACTGACCATGAAACGAACGGCAACTTCTTTTATCGGACTATTATCTTTCATGTTTTCGCGACAACTTTTCCATCGGATGGGCTTACACTTTTAACGGTACAAGCCGATTATGTGGGCGCTGTCCAGCACGTGGCTTTCGATAGCGCGTTCCAATTCCACGCCAGCAGTCGATGGAGGCAGGTCCAAAACATCATCCAGGGCATAGATACTGAAAATATACTGATGAGTCCCGCTGGGAGGACAAGCCGCCACATAAGTAACGCGCTGATCGCTGTTGATACCCTGTATCGCCCCTTCCGGAACTGAATTTTCTTTAATGATCCGGGTTTGCGAATCGATATTCCAGACTAACCAATGATAAAAGGTCCCGCCAGGAGCGTCCGGATCGCTAACTATCAATGCCAACGACTTGGCGCCTTTCGGCGTTTCGCCAATCTCAAGAGGAGGATTGACTCCTTTGCCGCCGCACGTGGCATTGATATACAAACCGCCGTTGTGTTTAAAAAATGGACTTGAAATTGTCATTGTTGTTGGGGAAACCTCATTCGCGTTTCCCGTGTTAGTATTTTGGTCAATTCCAACGGCAATTGGAATATCTTTTTTTATTCTCAAAAAAGGATCGCGTCCCTCAATAAGCAGGAATGTCGCGCCCGCCGCGAGTATCGCCAAAGCGATTGCAAATAAAATTGCCCTCATGGACTGCTTGGCGGCTAATTATTTCCAAATAAAACCCGCGTGCAGGAATCCGCCCCCGCCGATCAAAATAAGTGGGAAAAACAGCAGCAATATCGCCCCGTAAGCCAGATAGCGGCGTTTGATGTCGCGGCGGATCAGGATCGCCGACACGATGAAAATTGTTATCGGCGCGGCAAACCACACCGGATAAAAACAAAAATACCAAAAAACCGCTGCGGTCAAACAACCGAAAAACAGGTCCCTTTTTTTAAGGAAATCGTTCTGGAAATAATAATCGCTGGGCGGTCTTTTGCTTGGCCTAAGTTCTACTGCCATAAAATTATTTGCTTAAAGAAGAGATTAGGGGCAATATAGTACACGCCCCGAAAAGCAAAGCAAACGGAACAATTATCGCAGTCATCAATCCGGTGGCGATATATCGCCTCCTCTTCTGAAAAAAAACAGATAAGATCGCCGCAATCAATACTTTTATTTTCCTAATGTATTTCGATACCACAGGGCGTTTACCCTGCGGATCGACCAAGGGAGTAACCTCCTTTGTCACCGCTTCGCGGGATCCCGCGAAGCGGGAGAATCCTCGTAATTTGTTCCCTGCGGCAAGACCGCAGGGTGTAACAAATTATCAAAATCAGGGCGACAGACTGCGACACCCAAGAAGGCAAATCTATCTTTGAAACCAGCCATGAATACGCGGCAACCACCAACCAGGCTGTAACTGCGATCATAACGAATCCTATCAAAAAATCAATAATCTTCCTTCTTCTGTTAATATAATAATCCGGTTTTTGGTTTTGCATGGTTTAATAAAAAGTTGATCATTCGCAAATTTTAGTTTCGGGATTACATGTGCCGCGGTCACATGGCCAGATATTGCAACCCACTTCGCCAAATTGTGTTTTGAAATTACCGGAACGGCAAACAAAATATCCGGTTTTAATATTTAAATCAATGGTTTCCATATTTTTTCCATTATCGATGCAACTGCCAAAATCCGTACCCGCAACCACCGATCCGCATTGGCCGTGTTTACAACAAACTTTATTGTTGCAATTATTGGAAACACATTGGGAATTTGAAACACAGGGTTTTTTATTTGCTAAAAGCGGCACAGGCAAATTTTTAGATGTGGATAAATTTGGGGCAGGAATAATTGAAGCGATCGAACAACTCCCAAAAAGCAACAAAGGAAGCGCCAAAAAAGTTAAAAACACACCGATTGGTATTAATTTTCTTTTTGGGACAAATAACAGCCAAAAACCGAATATTAACAACCTAGCCCAAAACAAATAACCCAAAATAATAGAAACTTCGCCATACCTGCCGCCTTCGGATAAATCATAAGATGTCCAGTCACCTTGCTCATTGTTAATTTTTATTAAATATAAATTAAACCCCGCATAAAATACAATTTCCCAAAAACCAAACAAAAATCCAATAAAAAGATCAACCGCCTTTCTTTTTTTATTGGTATAATAATTCGGTTTTTGGTTTTCCATAATACTTTTTATTTTTTAGTTTCTGGCTAAAGCCGCTTTCAAAACTTTTTCTTTAGCGAATACTAAATAAATTATAACTATTGCGCTGATAATTTGAAAGATTGTAAAGCCAGCGATGACTACCGGTTCGGCTTTGATGAATTCCAGAAAAAAACGGAAGGTAAAATAGGCCAGGAGCAGTTCGGTAAATAATTGTCCCGGCTTGATATCCGCGCTTCTGGATCTTTTTTCGAAATACACGAACAAACCCAGCATGAACAGCGATTCGTAGATCTGGGTCGGGTGGCGCAAAATACCGTCGCCAAAATTCACGCCATACCACGACAAACCGGTAGGCTTGCCATAACAGCATCCGGTCAAAAAACAGCCAATCCGGCCAATGGCCACGCCCAGCGCAACCGCCGGCGCGAATGCGTTGCCCATCCGCTGTTTTATGCCCAACTTTCTTTTAACGATTAAAACTCCGGCCAGTCCCCCCAACAAACCGCCCACGAGTGTGCGGCCATAAATGAAAGTATTAATGTCGTTAAAATGAACGGCAACGTATTGGTAGTTTATCGCCCATTCCAACAGTTTGGCGCCGATGGCCCCGCCCAAAATAGCGGCCAGCGCGACATAAAAAACGTGATCGCCGTTTTGCTTGAACTTGCGGCTATGACGCCAATAAACAATGCCTCCGGCAATCATCCCCAAGCCGACAAAAAAGGCGTATGAGGTAACGCCAAGGCCACCAATATGAAAAAGGATCGGCCTGATCCCCCAACTGGTTTGCGGAATATCGTGCGTATCGAGCAAAAAATCTAGCATACTTTTTTGATGCCCTTGGCAAATGCGCAACAATTGCTGCTGCCGGCGCATTCATACAGCTTTGACGCCGGGCAAAACCCGAGCGCCGAAATCGTTTTAATGACGGCAAAACACAACACCAAAAACCAACCGATGTGCTCGTTGATAAAAAACAGAAATAGTAAACAAATGGCACTCAACGCCGTTGCCAGCGTGTGGGCAAACCGCATCGCACTTTCATTCAGCAATTCTTGGGGCGATTTCCAGACGCGGTTGATTGTTTGGCTATACAAAACAATCAGCGGCGCGCGCCGGATCTTTAGAATCGCCGAGAATAACATTATCACTCCCACGAAAACCAATATCCAAGGGTTGCGCAGAACAAACGACAGCCAAATAAGGATCGCGATCGTATAGCGGCAGAATACAAACGCGTATTTGGGTACTGACACCGGTTTATAACTTATCATCATAATTTTTTACAAAAATTAAATTCTAAAATGCAGCTTGCGGAGGTCAGGCCTCCGCGAGTACGCCGAGGCCTGACCTCAAATTCGGGGAAAAAACATACCGACTTTGGATTGGTACTCTTTGTATTCTGCAAATTCGACGACGAGCATTTTTTCCTCTAGTTTGGCGCGGTAAAACATGGCAGGAACAAAGATCAACGTATTGGCCGCGAAAACCAGCCAGTCGGAATAAACCAAACTGGCGCCAAAATACATCCAGATCAACGACGCGTATAACGGGTGCCGAACAATCCCGTAAACTCCGCGCGAAATAAACGTCTGGTTTTTATAGATCTTGGCCTGGTCAGACCAATTACGCCCCAATTTGAACCGACCAGCGATATTAACGACCGCGCCAACAATCAACAGCGCCAGCCCCGAGACGATCATTGCAGTCCTGATTTGCCAGCCGGATACCGTCAAAACCCCTATCCCGGCTTTTAATATTCCGTAAAACAAAAAGAAAAAACAAAACATCGTAAACGTCGCCACAAAACTCTTTCTCTCTTTTTTCCGATCGTCCCGCTCATGGAAAAAAGAAAAATCCACGGCCACCGCGCCGACCACAACGACTACGCACAAACCGACGACGCCGTTTATTATTAGCAAAACATTGTCCATATCACCACTTTATTGCCCCAAAAGCGCACATCCCAAACAAAAGCGCGACAAGCAAAAAGGGAATTAAATAGGCGATCGCGATCCCCCAAATGATAAATTTTCTTTTGGCGCGCGCCGCTAATACTATTACCGCTATCAATGTCGGCCAAAATAAAAAATTTAATAGAATCGGAAAAAAATTTAACCACCTTGCAGTCGACGCAAAACCTGCGGCAAAATACCAAATAAAATAAGCAATTGCCACGCCTAGCAATCCAATCAAAAAATCAGCGATTTTGCGTTTTTTATTGGTGTAATAATTCTGTCCACTGCTTTGCTGGTTGTTTTGTATTTGGGGCATATATTTATTTTTTATCCCTATGTATCATATTATACGCCGAAAACGGAATTTTCTTCAGATCCGGGGTGATCACATGAACGCATTCTTTTTGCATTGATCTGGCGTCGAAGTTGTATTTGTCGATAAACGACGTAGCGCTAATACGGAAGGTGTTGTTGTTGATAAAATCGGCTTTTTGATCCGACGACATAGCTAGATAATTCGACGGCATGATGGTCTTTTTCAGGTTGCCAAACAAGCCCGCGAGCTGACAACATCCTTGGGCGTTTTTGGCCAGAGATTCGGTTATCTCTTTCATCACGTCGTCGGGCGCAAATTTGAACGTGTTGCGGATCGCCGGCAAGAATTGCTTGATGTCGACATTGCGGATGAGCGGAATAAACGCTTCCCCTTGTTTGAACAGATAGCTAATTGCCACTCTCTCCACATCGCACGGCAGAGGGATAAAATCGCTGACCTTAACCATCCCCTTGGTCTGATCTTTTAGTGACCGCAAAATTCCGGTCATGGTAATCCGGTTTTCTGTGTCAACCCGGTCCAACCGGCCAAAAAACGCCACCGGCTGATAATTGATACCCCGTACCAAGGGTTGTCTTAACGCAAATTCAAAGATCGGGCCGATCTGATCGTCATTGACCCCTTTGACGATCGTAGCCACCAGGGTGATCGGAATCTTATACTTCGCCAGATTTTCCAAAGCCTTAAATTTTTGCGAGGTCACGTTTTTCCCGCGGATCGGCTGTACCGATCTATCCGTCAAGCCGTCAAACTGGAGATAGATCTCAAACCCGCCCTTGAATTGGCTCAACTCTTTGACAAATTCTTCGTCGCGGGCAATTCGCAAACCATTGGTGTTCAATAGAATGTATTTTATCGTCTTTGACCGGGCCAGTTTGATAATATCAATGATTTGTGGATGCAAGGTCGGCTCTCCGCCCGAGATTTGCAGAATCTCGCCGCTGCCATATTCCGATTCGACGAACAAATCCAGCATCTTATCGATAGTTTCGACCGGCAAATGATCCCCGGCCCCGCTATTGGCATAACACGTGGGACAGCCCAAATCGCAGGCGCCGGTGACCTCGATCAAACCGTTGCAAGTATGCTGGTCGTGACTCGGGCACAAACCGCAATCAAAAGGACAGCCAAGCTTGACGGCTGTTTGGGTTTTTGAAATTGTGCCCGATTTGTCGAATTCGTTGCGCTTTAAATAAAAACCGGCGTCTTCTTCAAGAATCTCGGTTTGCTGGCCGTGTTCAGGACAAATCTTTTTGATATAAATAGACTCCCCGATCTGAACGATCTTGGCGTCGATCTTTCGCAGACATTCGTTGCACAAACCAGAGGTAAAGCTGATAAATTTATAATCTCTTTGGTAATTATCCATATAATTAATCAAACAAAAAAAGAGCCATCGCTCCCTGGATTATTCGACATATGATTTTCCTTTTCTTATACTTTTAATTAAATTTTGTTTGCACATTTTTGTTCCCGCATTTTCTCCTGGACGAATTCCATGATCTGGGCGAATGTCTGTTCGCGCGTCAGATTGGTAGTGTCAATACACAGTTCGTAATTTTTGGGATCGTAAACATCAAAACCGTAATATTGGCCATAGCGTTTTTTATCCGACTCGATACGTTTTAAAACCGTTGCCTTGACGTCCCCGACGGACTTCAGCCCGTGGCCTTCGTTGCGGTTGTTTTCCTTGGCCAGTTCGTTGTGGATCCGTTTCACTCCCTCGTCAAGCTCAACATCAAGATAGATCTTTATCGATTGCGGGATGAAATACCATGAGGTACGGCCTTCGATAACAAAATTGTCTTCCGTCTTGCCCAAGTCCTGCTGATACTCGTCAATCTCCCGGTCCACGGAAAAATCGGTCTCGCCCCGCTTGGTTATCTCTGCTAAAGTCATTCCGGTTTGGGCCGCAATATCACGCAAAATCCCGCCAATGTAATAGCGGGGCCAGCCCAGCTTTTCCGCCAAGGTCTTGGCGGCAGTGCTTTTTCCCGATCCCGGCGCTCCGGAAAATGATATGACCATAAAGAATTCTACCACTAAAACTTTTAAAAATCAAAAAAAGGTATAATATGCAATTAATGGACACTATTAAGATCGCAAAATATTTATCCGAGTGTGGCGTGGCTTCGCGGCGCAAGGCCGAGGAACTGGTATTAAAAGGCCAGATATCGGTCAATGGAAAGACCATGACCAACGTCGCGCTGCGGATCGATCAGACCCGCGACACGGTCACATACAAAGGATTGCCGGTAAAACCGCAAGCCAAGGTTTATTATCTTTTGAATAAACCGATCGGCTACACCTCGACCACCGAAGACCCGCATGCCGACAAACTGGTCACCGACTTGGTGCCAAAAGTTCCGGAGGTCTATCCGGTCGGCCGCCTGGACAAATACACTTCCGGCATATTGCTTCTGACCAACGATGGAGCGCTAACCCAGAAGCTGACCCATCCCAGCTACGAAATCAAAAAAGAATATTCGATCGCCACCAACCTCCCGCTGTCGAATTTCGAGATCCAAAATATAAGAAACGGCGTCACACTTGAAGACGGTTTCATAAAACCCGACAAGTTCGAAGAGA
>Ga0182027_10002583_pt1 | contig 29248 bp, 20 predicted proteins | sample 712E1DmetaG_FD_121300 | JGI IMG/M metagenome (GOLD analysis project Ga0182027, IMG submission 121300) | Permafrost microbial communities from Stordalen Mire, Sweden - 712E1D metaG (Illumina Assembly) | ecosystem: Environmental > Terrestrial > Soil > Wetlands > Permafrost | place: Sweden...
GGCGGCGCTGATGGCGGAAAGACGATAAGAAAATCTTGCATCCGATAATGCACATGTCAACACCAAAATGCCGTCTTGACTGTACAACAGATCCTCGTGGGTGCCCCCCAACCGAGGTTGACGTTTGCCACTGACCCATCAAGGGGTGCACCCAGGAGGGGGTAGCGGAAGACCGGCGGTACGCCGGGCTGAAGCGAGGGGGAAACTTCCCCCCACAAAAAAATGATTTATATATCTTCCCTGAACAACTTCACCACCCTGCCCATGATCTCAAAATCGCTTCCCGGCTCCACCGTGATGGGCCCCATGAAATCGTTGTCCGGAATGAGTTTGATGCAATTGGTCTCCTGCTTTACATATTTGAGCGTGACGTCGCTGCCGATGCGTACGGCCGCCACGTCGCGCCGCGTGACGAACGACTGGCGCTGCACCACCACCACATCGCCGTCGCGGATGCCGCGGTTGACCATGGAATTGCCTTTCACCCGCAACGCAAATTTGTCTCCCCGCTCGTTGGTGACGCCGAGCGCGTCCCATTCAAACCATGTTTCCACGTTTTCTATTGCTTCTATGGGCACGCCCGCGGCGATGCTGCCTAACAGCGGAATGCGCGAACTTGCGCGAACATGGCTGCGCACGATACGCGTGGGCGTTACATGCCGATGTTTGCCGCTTGTTTCGGCAATGAAGCCTTTTTTGCGCAGCACCGCAACATGGTTGGTCACCGAATTCGCCGAACTCCATTTGAACTTCCCGGCGATCTCCTCGTAGGTGGGCGAACTGCCGGTTTGCACATACCGCGACTCGATGAAAGCCAGAACCATTGCCTGCTTTTTTGTAAGCCCGGCTTCACCATGAGCATTGTCGTCCATGCGCGCATCGGATAAGATCATCGCAAGTCCCCTCTATGTATTAAAGTCACATCAAATATGTATAATATACACGTATTGGAAAAACAAGTCAACAAAATAATAGCATATACGGGAGGAAACAAGCACCGTAGATGTTGCGCGACTTTGCGAAGCCGGACTCTTTCCAGTATTGTGCAATAACCGATTGTCGTGCCGTCCGTGGTTCCTCTTTGACGGCAGCCAGGACACCATTGCAAAAACAATTTTCTTGCTATTATTTTCTTGGCAGAAATTAATTTAGAATGCAAGACTGAAGACAATTCGGCAGTACGTTCAACAAAAAATGCCGAAAAAAAGTGTACGCGTTTCTTTTCATCATCCATTCACCTTTTAAAGGAGTGTCTCATGAAAGTCACAATCAAAATGGTTCTCGCAGCTTTTATCGCGGCTTCATTTGCCGTTGCAGCTCTTGCTGCCGATTCCACTACTACTTCATCGTCGTCGTCACAGTCGACGATGACAACAGGCTCCACGGTCGCTGCCACGGATTCCACCAAGGCAAAGAAAAAGTCAAAGAAGGTCAAGAAATCCAAGAAAACCAAAACAACAACATCAACCGAGACAACTCCCGCACCCGTGACTCCTCAGTAATTTTCGCGGAAGCAAGCCGATAGTAACAAAGGCGGAGGATATTCATCCTTCGCCTTTTTAATTTGCGGTTGCGGTTGGGTATTCCGGAAATCAGTTGGTATTTGCTAGGAATTGGAACACGCTGGAATTTTTCGTCATAAACTGCGAAACCACAGTCTTAAGCCCCGGAATGTCAGCATCCTGAAAGCTGCTTACGTCCACGTTTGACTTCACAAACGCCTGTACCGGGTGATCGGCGATATAGACATCGGACTGTTTCTGGTCCTTTGCATTGACCAACGCCGTCACATCGCTTTTCTTGACGATTTTGAAAACCGGCTGCCCGTTGGCGCCGCTCGGGTTTATTGCCACAACGTACTGGCCTTTTGTTTCCGGGTGAAGCGACTCGTAGCTCTTTACTTTCTTTTCCAGGTTCTGCCAAAGGTTGCTCCACACAGCGGTTTTGTTGATCTTGATATTCGAAGAAGCTTGCGAACTCAGAAGGTCGGCCATCCATGAGTTCTGCTTTTGCGCGGTCGGAAGAAGGTTGGACACACCTTGGCCGAGTAACGTCATCAACGGGTTGGAGCCATTGCTGCCGCTCGCCGAATTGTTGAGCAGGCTCTGATACTGTTGAATAACTGAGTTTATGGACGATGAAGTCATGAGTCGAACTCTCGATCAAGGTTTGCCGCCTATTATGTGTATCGGCTTTGCCTTTGGAATCCTTTAGCGGAACGTTGCAAGCGCTGCATCGTGAGCTATGGCAAATCGAGAAAGTCTCCAAAGTACTCCTCCCCGACCTCGCGCACCGATCCACCGCCCTTTGGGGCCCGACGCTTGTGCCGGGCAGCATTAATCGGCTTTCCCTCCCGTAATTCATCGACGCTGCGAAACGAAGCCAACTCCCTTTTGCAATCCGGGCATCGTTTTGCACCCTTGGGATATGTTGCTCCGCACGAAGGGCAATGCAACGGCAGGTTTTCGAAAGAAAGCAGGGACACGCCACAGTCGGGACAAGAATCCTTGTCTTCGCTGAATTCGGCAAGGCATTGCGGGCAAAAGAGGGGCATTGTTGGTGCTCTCTATGCTTCAGCGCTTGATGGTCTGAGTCCTGGCCGCGGCCATTTTCTCCGCATGGCCCTGCCTGCCTATTTCTTTGATCTGACGTATGCAGGCTGCCCGGTCGGACCGGAACAACGCGCCAAAAATCTTTGACATGAGGTTGTTGAACTTTGAGCATTCCATGGCATCCGTGAACTCCTTGCATTCCGCGCACGACGAGATGTCTTTCTCCTTGCAGCATGACCGTATCTTGCACCACGCGGCTTTGTCGTTGCCGGCGCAGCCGGGGCAGCGTTCTTTGAGATAGGAACCACATGCCCCGCAATAGAGGCCACAGAAAGCGACCACGGACGCATCAGCGGTGATTTCTCGCACGCAAAACTCCTTATGTCAATGTAGCGACGAAAGAGCGTTTTCCACGAGCCTCATTTTGCCTGAGACTCACCGTCGTTATTCTTGAACAGGTCTTCGATGATCTCCCGGGCTTCCCGCGCTCGCCTTTTCTCAACAATGATCTTTACGGTTCCGGTGACGGGGTTAAACCCGCCCAACAGACCGGCGCCGAACAGGCTTTGCAGCTCTTCCCCTTTTGCATTATAGGGAATGCCCGCCGCCTCCAGCGCGCCTTTGATCAGCACAAGCTCGGGCATCAGCGAAGTTTCGTATACAGTGACAAATGCGACATCCACGGGCCGTGGTTTGCCTTCCAGAAAATCCTCTACGGATTTGTACGACACCAGCTCCGTCCCGCATGTCGGACACATGAGCGTACCTCTGGCGTACTTCTTGCCGCACGATGCGCAATGCGGCGGGAGGTCTGCAAAAGGAACGAGGTTGAGCTCGCATTTGGGGCAGATTTTGTAGCCTTCAAGATATTCGGACAGGCAGTTGGGGCAGAAAAGCGACATTGGATTTCCTCGATTTCCTTATTGCAACATGATGAATTTGCACGCAGTCTTTGTTTCCCCGCCTCTGAGTACTACGATGTAGGCACCCGCGGAATTCAAGCCATTCTTGGGTCCAATATACTTTGTATGCCGGCCTGCCATTATCTGCATGGGGCCGCTTGAATACCTCAAAAGCCCGCGCATGTCGAACACCTCTATGCGCACCGATTCATTTGCTCTCACACTGAAGTCTATTCTCACAATTCCCGCATTGAGGTGATGGACTTCCATGGCAGAGTTTTCTTTTCTCCCGAATGGCGCCTCAATCACCCGGTTGACAACCCCGATTGAATCTCGAACCAGCACTTCGGACAGGAACGAAGGCACCGTGAGGCTTCCCCGTATTCCGCGCAATCCCGGAACATCGCGCCATGTGTCGCTGCCAAGTCCAAAAACCTGCGTCGCGCCGGTTGCATTCCAGAAACATCGCGACCGAAGCTGTAAGTTAAGACCGTTGCCGTTGATTTCGTACAGGCTTACACTGTCCAGCCAGATGAGTGAGTCTGCCTTGGACACCTGGAAATCAACCCGGCACGCGGAGTCGGACATGGTGCAAAAGAAGAACATCGCGTAGCTATGCCACGCCGTATCCAGCGCCACTTGCCTGCTGATGCCGACCGTGGCATAGGGGGAGTTGCTCTGGCGCGCAATGGCAAGGATTGCTCCGGCATGGTTTTCTATCGCGCAAAAGTTAAGCTGGTACAGCCGCCCCTTAACAAGAGGATATGAACCGTTTGCCTGCACAATGGGAGTTCCCTGCGCCGGATCTCCAAAGTATCTGATCTTGAGACAGCGTTTGTCCGCAGACTTTGTCGAGTCCGCACTCAGAGCGATGTATTGCCCGGGCCAGCCTCCCCAGGCAAGCGATGATGAATCAAAATTGCCGTTTCGGATTTTGTTTGCACCAACCCGGAGCCCCTGCGCGTCGATATAACTCTGCTTCCACAGAATCGCGTTGTCCCGCCGGCATTCTACGCCAAAAGGATTTTCCACACAGGTGTAGTTGTTATTCAGGGTCGCCAAGACGGAATCGTTGGCGGCGTATTGCTCCTCAAGAATGGTGTTCTGTGTATCTGCAGTGGAAAAAAACACATTCCCTGTTACCCGGTTGCCATACACATTGTCGCTCACGATCGCATCGCGCTGAATCTGGATTTGCGAGCCGCGGTTTCCGTAGCAGACATTGCCCTGCGCGGTGTCGTTCCTGTTGTTATGCAGAAAAATCCCGAGCACGTTATTGATGCATGTGTTGCTGTCTATGCGCAGATCGTGTGTCCTGTCGTCCATGTAGATGCCATGCACCCATCCGTCTGCCGACGCGGAGCCTTGCGGCGCGCCCACGCCGTCGGCAACGATGTTTTTCCGGATGATGCTGCCGGCAGAGCCGGGCTTTGCAAAATCGTCGTTCCAGGTGTAAATCGCTCCGCCGTCATCGGTGGTCATGCACACATGGCTCACTACGTTGTTTTCGATAAGGCTGTTCTGGCCTCCAAAGCCTATGCCGATGTATCCGATCGAGTCGAGCACGCAGAATCGAACCGTATTGCCGCTTCCGCTGAAATCGAGCCCCCGGCCCGTGCAGCAGTTGCCGCCCAATCCCTTGCGGTTGAGATTATCGATCATTGCCACTTTGAGAATCGTGTCGCTCGCGATCGTGTTGTTCGATCCGTTGAACTCGATTCCGGTTTGGTTGGCAAATCGCACTGAGCAATTCTCTAAACGCGAATCCGAAATCGCCGCATCGATTCCATTACCTTCCGCGTACTCGATGGCGCAATTGCGCAGAATGATGCCGGTTCCGCCGCAGCGCACCCCGCTCGCGGCAAAGCGCGAGAACTTCAGATTCTCTATGGTAAGGAAGCTTCGGGACTGTGCATCGACCCCATATGGTACCACGGTGCCCTCGATGCCGGAAGGAGTGGATCCGTCTGGCATCCACACATACAGTTTGCGGCCGGTGGAATCGTAGTACCACTCACCCGGCCGGCTCAGCGCCGCGAGGCTGTTGTTGACAAAAAAGCCCCAGCCTTTCTGCGGCACGTAGTTTGCGTTTCTGTCGAGCACGACCTTCCCGGTGGTCTTGTCGAAGGATGCTATGACGCGCCAGTCAAGCGACCACCGTTCGGTCTTGATGTGTACGCTCGCACCGGTCCAGTCCGTTGATCCCTTGAGGCCGGCCGATATGAACGATGAGGCGCTTATCACGGAATCTACGGCAAGGTAGCCGGTGTCCGGAAACCGCGCCAGGGCAAGGGGATTGCCCGACGAAAAGACTTGTTCCACCGGCTTTGTGGGATCCCCACTGTAGCCGGCAACCCGGATAAGTCCCGCATAGGTTGTCCACCCGTCAATCGCAACGCCACCCGTCACAACAGGGACGCCGCCGGTTCCATAGGCGCCTATGGTTATGCGTTGCGTTGCCGTGCCGGATTGTTTGACGACGATCCCGCCGCGGAACACGTCGCCGCGTTTCAGCAGGGCGCTATCTCCGGGCGCGAGAGTGAGTGAGTCCAATTTGTTAATCGATTGCCAGGGCGTGGAGGAATCCTGCGCCTGCGCGGCTGTTCGCGAATCGGATCCTGTTGAGGAGAAATAGTATGTGGCGGAGAAAGCCGGAACACACGCGATTTGCATTGTCAGAAACACGATTGCGCAACGCATCTTCAGCCTCCCGGCAAATCTTCGATCTGCAGTTTCGGTACTCTCTCACCGTACGTGGAACTGCGACCTCTTTTGCCTCCCGTTTATCGTCTCAATGCGGCGCCACGAGCTTTCGTCATTGAGCGCCTGCCAGCGCCGCTCTTCCTTGATGTAGTTCCAGTCCTTATCGTTCTGGTAGTAAATCTGGATGTCCCTTGCTTCGAGAATGTTGAGAATCTCGTTGTCGTGATAGTTGAGCGCGTCGAAATCGGTGAGCGCCTTCTGCGCCATCTCGGAGTAAATCCTGTTGAGGTCGAGCAGCAGGTCGTTCACGTTATTTTCCAGTTTGCTCACATCGAGGCCGATACGTCGTGCTTCCCTGATCGTGATGGGGTAACTGTGGGACGGATAATCGGAGTTGAGGTGCCTGCTGATCCGTTCCGCCTCCGCCTCGTCCTTGATATGATACGAAAGTATTTCCTTGCAGATCTTTGTCGACAGGGAACTCGACCGGTCTATTGCTCCCACCACTAGAGGATGGATATATTTGAAAATATCCGAATAGGGATTGTCGTCGGACGGTTTCCGGTTCTCGTTCCATAACTTTACGATACGCGAAAGTTCGTCCTGGCTCACGCTCACCTTGCGGTTCTCCAGCGGCTCAACAGGCGACATCGCGTGCGTAAGAGATGAGTCGATGGCGGTGAGATGAGCGAGCGGGCCCATCTTGATCGTGTCCGCGCCCACGGCAATCATCGTTGCTGCCGACGCGCATTCCATGGGAACGAGCGCCACCACTCTCTTGTAGTACTCCCGGATAAGGTTTACCATTCGAAGCGACGGTTCCACTTCCCCGCCGCTCGATTTGATAAAGATGGCTATTTCTTTTCCCGGGCCCACTTTCTTGAAAAGCTCGTACAGGGCGATAACATCGTTGTCGCACACATTGCCGCGATTCGACGTCCAGTAGATGAGGAGCTTGGTGCCGATGATGCTTTGAATCCTGGCTATGAGCTCCTGCGATTTCTCATAGAGCAATGGAGGCTGTTTGACGGGTTTCTTTGACGCGAGTCTGGGCATTCGGAGGCCTTTCGTTGTTGCGCCGGCTATCCCCCGGACAGGGCGATATATCCGTGATCTTGGTAGTATACGGTTCTTGCAAGGGCGTCAGACCGCGCCCTGTCTTGACGGGGAACGCTATCGTTGTGGCGCTCTCCGCAGCCTCGCGACAGATCGTCGCGTCGCAGCCGGGATTTCCCGCATTCCGCAATTACGGCCTCGCGCCGCCCTTTTCACGAGGCTTTGTTTTTTCCGCAAACTCTTCGCAGAATTTACCGGTCGCCTCATACACGGTGTGCGACGGAAGTTGCTTTGACTTGAATCCGAAAACCTTGCACCCTTTTGGGAAATGCGGGTCCCAGGTGACATAGAAATGCCGGCATTTGGCGCAATCGACATCGGTTCTTATCGGCATACTCGTTAAAGATTCTCCGATTCAAGGATTTCAGGACATCTCCGGCTGTTGCGGAAACGGCCTGAGTCATCTCGGACCTGATCCGGGAGCCATCTTTTGTGAAGTGACCAATTCCCCACTTTCCAATGCCTATAATCGGATAAAATATATCAGGCTTGCTCAGGATATCAGGCATGCATGTCTCCGTCGAAAGCCGGCCAGGGAGCATCTCGTCTCTTAGTGTTCGATGCCATGCGGCGCTCCCCGTGCGCACCGGATAATGCCTTGTGTCAAATTGCCGCCCAATTTGCGTTTCGTTCTACGAATAGTTAGTTTCTTTAGGGGGCGACTGGGTGTGCGGCCGTATTTCCGAACGTCGTCCCCGACTGCGGTCCGGACGACTTCGGAATCAATGCCGACATAAGCAAGGAATCTGTTTTGTGAAGTATTCCTCGTTTATCGGTCCATTTGTTTAATGCGATACACCACTACATCTTTAATGGCAAGGAGGCGATCATGAAGTCTTCTGCAGTGTGCATTGTGACGACTGCATGGCTGTGCGCCGCCGCGGCGGTCGCGGCAGACCCAAACGATTGGACGCCGATGCCCACGACCACGGCGTTCGGAACCCGAGGCCTGTCGCAGACCGGATCGGCCCAGGCGCTCGGCGCCGGGCGCCTCAACCTTACCGTGCAGGGCGCATGGTACCAGCAGAAAGACTCCTATCCTGGAACTCCGAACGCGGGTGCGAACATCGCCACTGGCGTCGGCGCTTTCGCATTCGGCGTCAGCAACTATTTCGACATATTCGGCGGCGCAAATTTCTTCGACTTGACAAAGTACGACGCGAGCACAAAGTCGGGCCGTGGGACAGTAACGGCAGGAGTGCAGGCTTCCCTGCCGCTACCCAAGTCCGTGCCCATATTTCTTGCCGCTCAGGGCGCGGTGCTCGCCGGACTTTCAAAGAACCAAATCGACTCGAATCATGCCGACGGATACAACTATTTTGAAACGCGCACCGGCTACGATTTTATGGGCAAGCTGCTCCAATCACTGGTGCTCGGAAACGACAGCCGGGGATTTGCGCTCCACCTCAACGAAGGTGCCGTGAAATCGACCCAGGCGGATAAAGACCTCATCCTGCTTCTTGCAGGCGGCGTGCAGGCCAATATTATTTCCTATTTGTCCGTAGGCGTTGAGGCAAACTCGCGCACGTTTTTCAAGAACACCGCATTCACCACGGACCCGGTCTGGATTACACCCACGGTGGTTGTGAGGACGCCGGCGCTCCTCTCGTTTACGGTCGGCTGCGATGTGGCGGCCTCCCGGAAACGCAGCAGCGATCCTGCGCAGAAGTCGCTGGAAAATTACCGTGTTTTCGGCAGCGCGCTGTTGTCGATAGACTGTTTTGCGGGAAAAAGGCGCGCCAAGGCCGAAAAAGCAAAGGCCGATTCCGCCCGGTTTGCGCAGTGTCAAACCGACGTCCAGCAGGTCGCGGCGACTCGGGACGGCCTTGCGCAGCGGATGAAGGCAGATTCGATTCAATGCAAACGGTCGGCCGACTCACTCGCTGCCGTCAACAGCGCACTCCTGCGCAAGACGCAGGCCGATTCGGCCGCGCTCATGGCGCAGCAAATGGAATACAACCGCCTGCTGGCGATTGAGAAGGAACGGCGCTCCGACATCGAGAAGAAGCTGCTCACCACCGGCATGCTGATCCTCGACGCAGTCTACTTCGAGTCCGGCAAGACGGAGATATCCATGAACTCGAAACCGTACCTGACGATCATAGCAAAGATGCTGGATCGGTATCCGAAGCTCAATCTCGAGGTGGGCGGCCATACGGACAACCTCGGGGCGGCCGAAAAGAACCAGCAGCTCAGCCAGCTCAGGTCCCAAGCAGTGCGCTCGTACCTGATACAGGTTGCGCCCGGACTTGCAGACAGGCTTTCTGCAATGGGTTACGGTTCCTCCATGCCCAAGGCAGATAATAGAAAAGCCGCAGGCCGGAAAGTCAACCGCCGGGTCGAGCTCAAGGTGCTCAACCCCGACGTTCTGAAAGAATACAACTGATTACTGTCTTGCCAATCCTTGTAAACCGCGGCCGTCAAACTCACGGCCGCGGTTCTTTTTTGCGATCGGAAGAACAGGTTTGCCTGATCCGTGGCCCGCGACCAAAACGACTGTTCGCGGCAATTAGATCGGCATATAGAGACCGACGCATTATTGCGAATCAAGCAAACGACTAGCAGGAAAAGTTGTGGACGTGCGACTATTCCGAAGCGTATCTTCCCTGTAAACAACCGCGGCCGTAGTCCGTGGCCCTCGCCGGAAAGGGTAAAAGACATAAGTGTCTCAGTGCTGAAAGCACTGCACTACCTTACCCTTACCAAGCGGCAGCGACAAAACCCCAAAGGTCTGTCCGCCAAACTCCCGCGCAGGCAATGAGTGGCATATCCTTTGCGGTGACAAAAGGAAAAACAACCAGCTCCACCCGGCAATCGGCGCGTGGAATGGGAAAATACGGCAATGAGAAAACTCACCCTGTTCATTCTTCGACATAAGGTCGCAGTCATAGCCGCCTGGAGCACGGTATTTATTGTCGCCGGAATCTTTTTTCTGAAACTCGAAGGGGTATTGCAGGGAAGCAGTGATATTATTCCCAACAGTCCCTCGGATTTGGTAACCCAGACTATTCAGCGGAAATTCGGCGCAGGCAAAGCATATACCTTTCCCGTTGTGATGACCAGCTCCGTGATCGGAGTCACGGACCCAAGGTTTCCCGCGGCTGTACGCTTGCTTTCCGCCGCCCTCACCAAAGACCCTTGCGTCGTGCGACAGGTTATGCACGCATGGAACAGCAGGGTCCCGGAACTGCTCGGAAAAGACGGCCATTCCGCGCTTCTGCTCATCACCCCGAATGTGCGCACGTATACACAGGCCGAAATGATTACCCCAAAGGTAAGGGAAGCAATACGACATGCGGGGCTTGATTCCGCTTTTTCCGTTTATGTCACGGGAACGGCCGCCATGTACCATGATATGAACCGATTTTCTTCCGACGATTTAGTCAAGGCGGAGAGCTGGGGTATTCCATTCACACTGGTGGTTCTTATTTTTGTATTTGGTTCGCCCATCGCGGCCGGCGTACCTCTGCTGCTTGCGTTTATCGCCATGACCATCGCGCTCGCCGGTCTTTACTTTCTGAGCATGGCAATGCCGGTGGGCATTTTTGCCCAGAACGCGGTCTCCATGATAGGCCTTGGCGTTGGTGTGGATTATGCGCTGTTCATCCTGAGCAGATTCCGCACTGCATTGCAACGCGGCTCCTCGGTGACGGAATCGTGCATGGAAGCCATGGATACCGCAGGTCATTCCGTGCTTTTTTCCGGAATCACCGTGGCGGTCGGATTCGCAGCGTTGTTCCTTGCCCGAGCCCGGTTCCTCCATACCATTGCATTCGGCGGTATTGTGGTCGTTGCGACCGCAGTGGGCGTCGCCCTTACTCTCCTGCCCGCACTTCTCGTTCTCATGGGTTCGGCCGTGAACTGGCCCTTTAGAATCCGGACACGACCTGCCGGGCGCACGACCGGGACTGTCTGGGAGAAAATCTCGTTTCGCATTATGCAAAGGCCGGCTCTCTTCACCGTATTCGCGCTGTTCATATTGGGTCTGCTTATGGTCCCGGCGCTACGTATGAAGGCCTGGAACATCGGCTGCAAAGACCTTGATCCTTCCATGGAAACCTGTCGGGGATTCGAGGTGCTTAAAAAGAACTTTGCGCAAGGCTGGATGGGACCGGTGCTTCTTCTCGCAGAAAGCGGCAGTGACGGAACGCTCTGGACCCCGCAGGCGCAGGATGCACTTCTTTCGATCACTGCGAAGCTGACGAAGAAATACGACATTGCCTGCGAAATAGGCTTTCCCCGGCTGCTCACCGAACTCGGAATGTTCCGGCCTCTCGTGCGCTCGGTGGGCGATCTTCCCGCCGAGGCGCAGCCCACTGCGGCAAACGCCGTCAGCGACGATGGAAAATCGGCGCTGATAATTCTGGTCCCAAAACAGGCTCCCGAAAGTAAAGATATCATGAAATGGGTGGCAGACCTCAGGCGCCAGCAATGGCCCGAAGCGGCGACCGCCGGCATTCGGCTGCATGTTGGCGGTGTGAGCGCCATGGTGTCTGATTTTGACAAGGAAATGTTCGACAGCCTGTGGCGCGTCATTCCGGTCGTTCTCGGTCTCACGTTCCTGGTCCTGATGGTCCTTTTTAAATCCCTTGTTATTCCTCTGAAGGCTACGATCTTCAATCTGTTCTCGGTGCTCGCCTCATACGGATTTCTCGTCCTGGTGTTTCAATACGGCATCGGGGCGTCGGTTTTGCACCTGGAACCGCCCGGAGGGTTGTCCTCGTTTCTGGTGCTCATGCTGTTCACGATACTGTTTGGTTTGTCAATGGACTATGAGATCTTTCTCCTGGCACGCATCAAAGAGGAATATTCCGCAACGCACGACAATAGCCGCGCCGTCGCATTCGGTTTGAAGCACACCGGCGGACTTATCACCTGCGCCGCGCTCATCATGGTGTGCCTTTTCGCCTCGTTCGGGTTTACCAGTCTCACCGCAACTCGGGAGCTGGGATTGGGGTTGGCGTTTGCGGTCTTGCTTGACGCAACGCTTATACGGGTGGTACTCGTTCCGGCGCTCATGAAACTGCTCGGACCACTCAATTGGTGGTTTCCGTTTAGGCAACGATAGGATCGACAGACGAAAGGATATGAAACTGAAACTCGTTGCACTGCATACAAAAGGCCAGAAAAAGCGTTTCGTGGAATTCATCTACGGCCTGTACGCAGGCGACCGCTCTTGGGTCGACAGTTCCCTGTTTGTCCTGAAAATGTTTCTGTATCAGACCGACACCTTCACGAGACAGAATTTCATCCGGCCGATCGCTGTACAGGAAGACGGCCGAACGCTTGCGCAGTGCATTCTCATTCATGATCCACGGCTCCTCTATCTGCAAGTCGGCTTTTTTGACGCTTTGCCGGACCAGGCCGAGGCGGTCCACATGCTTCTTGACGAAGCAAACATTGCGGCGCGAATGAAAGGCGTGGACAAGGTTGTTATCGGATTGCACGGGCATGTGAGCTATGGCGTGGGAATGCTTATGCCCGGCAGCGAAAAGAAGATTTCTTTTGACAGTCTTTACAACAAACCGTACTATTGCGGCTACTTCGAGGTTCCCGGGCTTGAGAGACACACCCTTTCTACCTATACCTTCAAGCTCGACGATGTCCGGCAACGCATTGCCGGGCTTGGCCGGACCTATGAGGAGTTCTCGTTCAGGACTATGCGCCTCAACGACTACAAAAAAGAAATGATCCTGTTTGGAAAGCTCTGCAACAGATGCCTGCACGACACTTTTCTCTACTTCGATCGCGACCCCGAAAATCTTTTTGAGCTCATGTCGGGTCTCAAACCGCTTCTGCGTTCGGAACACCTCATTTTTGCCCTCAAGAACGACCGGGAGGTAGGCTTTTTTTTCTGGCACCCGGATTATAATGCCGTATTGCCGCCAGGCAGGAAGAACTCTCTCGTTGCTCTCATGGCCAGATATTATGTGCTCAAATCGCGGATAGACACCGTCAAAATCAACGCGGTCGGGGTGCTACCGGAATATCAGCGGACCGGCGCCATTGTCGGGCTCTTTGACGCGGCGCTACGGCGCGCACCAGCCCGATTTGTATACGGCGAAACGAATTTCGTCTGGGACTGCAACCGCAATTCCCGGATGTTGAACCTCAGGCTGGAGAACACGGTCGACCGAACGTACGCAGTATATTGCATGGAGATCGCGCAAGGGGGCTGTTTATAGAACTTTTTCGCTCAGCCAGGGAACTGCCTCCGGAGTGGGATGATCTCTGCGGAGACAATCTCTATTTGAAACGGGAGTTCCTGCAGTTTATTGAATCGATTGATGCCTGTGAACAAACCTATTGCATTTTCCGCAACTCTGCCGGCGCAATCGACACCATCCTGATGACGTATGTCAGGCACAATTTCAATCTGTTCATGTTCACTCCTGTGCATGTTTCCCTCCGCGTCACCTTTGTATACGTTCCGCTGTCGGTCACGCGGCCCGGTATTGTCTGCCGCGGTGAAACCCGGGAGGAATTGGCCGCCTATATCAAGGGCATCAAAGGATATAAACTGTTCCTCAATACCGCGGTTGATTTCCGTCTTCCCGGTTTTGTTCAGGTGAAAACCTTTCCCCGGTGCGTTCTCGATCTTCGCTGGAACTCGTTTGACCACTACATGCGCGATCTGAGAAGCGGCTACCGCCACCGATATAAAAAAGCCATCGCAAAATCAACTCCGCTGACCTTCCGGATGCTTGACGATAACAGGCGGTTTGACCACCTGCTCTACGCGCTGTACGAGGAGGTCTACAAAAGTTCGCCTTACAAAATCGAGAAACTCCCCATCGGATTTTTCCAGGGGCCCTTTTTCAAAATCGGCATTTTCGAAAAGGAGTCTGTTGCGGTCGGGTTTGTCCAGCTGATCGAGAACGGGCCTGAGCTTATTTTTGAATTCGTCGGGTTCGACCACCGTATCAACAGTCAGTATGACATCTATATCAGCCTGCTCCTTAAAATCGTCCAATACGGAATCGAGCACCGGTTCGAGCGCATCGATTTCGGCCAGACTGCGGACGAAGCTAAGCTCAAGCTCGGATGCCGGTATGAGCCGCTCTTCGGGCTTCTGCACCATTCAAATCCGCTTGTCCATAATTTCACCGGAGCGTTCGTCCGCAGGATAGAATACAAACCGCTCGACGAACAACAATTTCACGTCTTCAAACCGGCGTTACCACGCCTGATCAGACAAGAAACGAGCGCACAATGGGCCTGAGCATCGCCCTTATCAGGCCGAAGCCGCACCGGGATTCCATCGGCCTGCAGCAGTTCATGGTCTGCGAGCCGCTTGAGCTTGAGTATCTCGCCTCCGCTCTGGAACGCGCCGGTCACCACGCCGAGATACTCGACATGATTCTCGAACCAGAGCACCGTCTTCTAAGCTTTATCGATTCGTTCAAACCGTCTATCGTCGGGTTTACGGCATACTTACCGCATGTCAAGATCGTAAAACAATATGCCGTTTCCATAAAAGAGCGCAACCCCACAATCATCACCGTTGCCGGCGGCGTGCATGCCGAAGTGAACCCCGGCGATTTTGAAGGGGCGTTCGATTTCGTCGTAAAGGTAAACGGAATCAAAACCATGGTGGCCATCGCAGAAGCGGTTGCCGGCGGGGCGACTGTCGAAACCGCGCGACAGGCTATCCCCGGCGTCTGGAGCGGAGCGGGAAAGCCGTACGATCTCGAAACGGCCTGGGATTATCCTTTCCCCGATCGTGAGAAAACCGCCCGGTACCGCGGCCACTACAATTACATCTTTCACGCAAAATGCGCAACAATCAAGACCTCCTTCGGCTGCCCGTATCGCTGCTCGTTCTGCTATTGCATCGAAATAACGCGGCACGCCTATTTTGAGCGGGATATTGCCGATGTAGTCGAGGAAATCAAATCTATCACCGAGAAGAACATCTTTATCGTGGATGACAACTTCCTGGTTTCGATCCCGCGGATACGCGAGTTCTGCCGCCTCATTGACATCGCCGGCATCCAAAAACATTTTATTCTGTTCGGGAGGGCCGATTTCATAGTCGAACATGACGACATCATCCGCCTTCTTCAGGAACACGGGCTCAAGGCCGTGTTTGTCGGCGTCGAGTCGTTCAAGGAGGAGGAACTAACCGGCTTCCGGAAAAAGACCACGGTTGAGGTTAACACCCGGGCGGTGGGCCTGCTCGATGCCATGGGTATCGAATGCTATTCGGGCATCATTGTCGGAGCGGACTGGGGTAAAGAAGATTTCGACAGCCTGATCAGGTTTTTGAATCAGTTCAAGCAGCCGCTTATCAATATACAGCCGGCAACTCCCCTGCCCGGGACGCCGTTGTACGAACAGTCAAGGGACAGCATCATCGTCCCGCGGGAACAGTACCACCTCTGGGACATGGCTCATCAGATCATGGAACCTACCAAGATGTCCCGCCGGAGGTACTATTTCAACATCATGAGGGCTTATTATAAAACCGGTACCGGAGCGCGCAGCCATTGGTACGTGCTGCGGAAATACGGGCTGCGCATCTATCTGCGAATCGCGCGAGGCGCGCTTTTTATCACCTGGCAATACCTTAAACTTGCCTTGTGGGGATAACGGCCTTTATGAAAAAGAAAATTCTATTCATTCAGCCGACGATTTACGACGACGCGGACAGGCCGGTCAAAAAGAAGAAACTTTATTTTGTCGGGCTCGCATATCCAGTGCTTGCATCGCTTCTGCCGCAGGACTGGGAGGCGGAAATCTGCCTGGAGACCATCGAAGACATCCCGTTTGACACCGATGCCGAACTCATCGGTCTGGGCGGCATGGGGCACGCGGCGCGGCGGAGCAGAGACATTGCCCTTGAATTCAAGAAACGCGGCAAGACTGTGGTCATGGGCGGCCCGATGGCAAGCCTGGCACCGGACATCGTGAAAACTTTTGCCGACAGTGTGCTCATCGGCGACGCGGAAGAAATCTGGCCCACGCTTCTCCTCGACTATGAGCGAGGCGCTTTGAACGCTTTTTACAAAAAGGAAATATCCCGGTTCACGCGCCCCCTGCCGCGGTATGATCTGGTGTTAGACAAAAACATCGGAGACTTTCTTCCGGTCCAGGCCGGCCGTGGATGTCCCAACACCTGCAAGTTCTGTTCCATCTACTGCATCTACCGGGGCGTATACCTGCGCCGTGACGTGGACGAAGTCATGCGCGATATCCGTCACGTCAAAGCGCTCGGGTTCAGGAAATTCCTGCTCATCGATGACAACATCGTCGCCGAACCGCAGTATTTGAAAGCCCTCTGCCTCGAGATCAGGAAGCTGAAGATGGAATGGATGTCGCAATGCGCCATCGAAATCGCCCGGCACGACGAGCTGCTGAAGATCGTTGCCGACAGCGGATGCTACAACCTAAGTTTCGGCCTGGAAAGCATCACCCAGAAAAGCCTTGACGCAATCGACAAGACGTGGTGCCGTCCCGCCGAGTATCCCGAAATTCTGAAGAAAGTGACCGGCGCAGGTATCGAAGTGGCCAGCGAAATGATTGTGGGAATCGACGCGGACACAAGAGAATCGCTGCGGGCAACAGCAGATTTTGTCCTCAGCGCCCCCATTATCGCGCCGAAATTCTACATCATGACGCCGATTCCGGGAACCGACTATTACGCCGAGATGTGCAAGGCTAACAGGATTGTGGAAAGGGACATTTACAAATTCAGCCCATCGAATGCGGTCATCACACACCCGAATATGACGACGGCGGAACTCAACGCGCTGTACTGGGAAATCTACGAACGGGTCTACACGATTCCGAACATCCTTCGCCGCACACTGTTCAACAGACGCTTTCTCAAGAACCCGAGGCGTTATCTGTTCTTCCTTATGGTCAACCTTTTCTACCGTTCTCAGATAAAACGGAAGATCGCACCGAATATTTTATGATCGGAATATCTTCATGAAAGCAACCGATCTTCCCAACCATACCAACGCGTGGCTCCTTCGATTTTCCCTGGCCGAAATGCCGCACGCCACCATCGAGACCAACCGGAGCTGCAACATCCGTTGTGAAAACTGCTATAATGCAATCAGGGACTATGTCAAACCGCTTCCGGTGGTCATTGAGGAAATTGAGCTGCTGTTAATACACCGGAAACTGCAGACGCTCACGCTTATGGGCGGAGAACCGACGCTCCACCCCGACCTGCCGGCGATTGTACGATATGTTCGGAGCAAGAGACTCAAATGTCAGATACTCACAAACGGAATCGCATTTCTTGAGGATAACGGCGTCGATCTTCTTGACGCATTAATAAAGGACGGCGTGGACCGCATCACCGTGCATGTCGACAAGGGCCAGCGCCATGTTCACAAAGACATCGAGCGGGTCCGGCGGAGGCTTTTCGACCTCCTTGAATCCAGAAAATGCCGGTTTGCGCTTTCGATTACCATTGATTCCGCTGAGCGCGCCGCTATTCCCGGAATGATAAGGAAATATGCGCGGTACAAGTATTTCGACGGGGTAATCGGATTTATGGCAAGCGATTTGTTCTCGCCAAAATATCCGGGCAGAAACCTTGAAACCGAATCCCGCGCCATCACGGCCGAACTCGGTCTGCAACCCACATGCTATATCCCGTCCAACATGGACGACAATGAGATACGCTGGCTGCTTTACTATTACATGATCGATTCACAAACGCAAACAACGTATCAACTGCCGCCCCGGTTCAGCAGGATGTTCTGTCGCGTGCACCGGATGCTCTTGGGGCATTTTCCCTTTATGGTCCATGTCCCGCCGTTGCTGTCCGGGATCACCTGTATTCTTGTCATGCTGACCAATCCCGGAAGCTACGCTCGTACGCGAAAAGACTCGCCCCGGCTGTTCCGCCGTATTTTGTCGGCCTTTTCAACCCGGTTTCAGTATGTCGTGTTTCAGGTTCCTCCGGAAATAGCGGGCGCGACGGATGTCATTGAACTGTGTCACAACTGCCCGGATGCAACAATACGGAACGGCAGACTGCTGCCACTTTGCCTCGCCGATTATATCAGTCCCTTTGATCCAAAAGACAAGATACCGCAAAGAGATCAAAGATTCGAAGCGATTGCAGCATCACTAAATCCGCCACAAGTGTACTTGGATTGAAGGACCCCGCAGCAATAGCTGCGGGGAATCCTTCCACCACCCTATTTCACGAGCGTTTTCCCGGTCCGCGCGTCAAAGTACATAGTGAGGTACGAGGCAGTGCGCACTGTGTCACGCGCAACGACGTTGTTCACATAATTCGTGTCGCGTTTTGACCCTTGCGAATACGACCACAGCGGTATTGACAGATCGTTGTTGATAAAGGAGTGAACAACACAGACTGAGTCAGAAGCCACTGCCGTATCGCCGGCACTGATGATTGTGGTGCCGAGGTAGCCAATCGTCGTGTCGGACACATACTCCGCCTTCATGTTGTTTTGCGATACGACCTCGTAGCAGGTTCGAGCAGTTCCCCCGAATTCGTATTGGGAAGTGCCCGCCACCTGCGCCGAGCCGCTCTCAGAAAGATATAACTGCAGCGGCACCCCCACGATAAATGGAAACGTCCCGACAGTAATCCTGACCGCGGTGTCACCCGAAACGCTGAAAACCTGCCAGGAATTATGAACTGCCAGAGGCAAATTGAGAACGACGACATCCACGCTGTCCCGATTTACGACAAAGAGTTTTGGCGGTACCGTATAGTCGACTTTTGCGGCGGTATGCCGGAGTACGATACCGGACTTGGACGGCTGCGATGAGTCGGAAAGAACGGTATCGGTCGTTTCGATGCCGTAATACAGGTTACCGGCGATGATTCCTGCGAAGGTCACCTTGCTGTACTTGTGATGGTGGTCGTTCTTGGTGATGGTAACCCTTATGCCTGCGGTATCCTTGACATACACAAGCGAGTCGTTCTCGTCGGTGATCCACCACGAGCCCGTTACAAGCTTCCGCAGACCGCCGATTCTTGACGAATCGAGGACCAGGAAGGAGTACGAAAGCGACAAAGAGTCGACTGCGGCGCCGCCCCGGGCGTGGATGCGCACGGCGTAAAGAGAGTCGTACTGAAGGCTGTCGGCGGTCAGGTTCATCGTGACAAAAGCGGTATCTCCATCGGAGGTGATATTGTACGATCCTTGCGGCAATCCGGTGACGGTGGCCCTCACCGCATCGCCGTCGCTGTCCCCGATGGCCACTTGAAACGTTGACGATTGACCGTAGTACAGGGTATCGGGAAACGTCTTGGGCGACACCACCTTGTACCACACGCTATTGGTGGTATCCACGGGCTGCGCAGGATTGCTGCAGGAGAAAAACAGGGTGAAACCGACGGCGAAAGCAACACCACAATAGAGTGATAGCTTCACAAGACCTCCTTGAAGGAATGGGATACCAACAGATGATATCATTCTTTACATGGCGATGCCACACCCGGGCTACCTTGCAGATAAATTGCATTGAATCAAGTCCAAAGGCGGGCAAAAGTGAAGAACCCCGCAGCACCACGACTACGACTGCATACGACACTACAGGAGTAGACGCGACAGCGAACCTTCGGGGGACCGCGATTACAACCGGATGTACACCCCAGTGAGCAGCCTGCAATGCGCAAACCTTGGGAATCAGAAGGGTAATAAGCGTAGCACTTCTCGCAGGGACTTTGTAGAGTTTCGAAGGGTTTGAGAGTACGGCGGCGAATAGAAAAAAGGCCCCAAGAACATTGAAATCTTCTCAATTTCGCCGTCTTCAGAGCCTTTTTGTGGTGGAGCTGGTCGGGATCGAACCGACGACCCCCAGACTGCCAGCCTGATGCTCTCCCAACTGAGCTACAGCCCCACAGAGGGTCAAATGTGCATTAAAAATTACTTGGTGAGGCAGGAAATGTCAAATTCTATTCATTGCCCGCGCAAGAGATTGGCGGAAATCCCTTCGGGAGTTTCCGGCGTGGACCACGGCCTACGGCCGTGGCGCAATGCTAAACGTCGCCGCTTGACGCGGCTCTTCTTTATTCCACCCCTTTCAGGGGTGAAACAAAGCCACGGCCTTTGGCCGTGGGTGTTTACTGCCGAAACTTCCTCGCCATCTCAATAAATAACCGCTTTGTTGCCGGGTTTCGCGCAACGCTGTTTGCAAAAGCTCTTGACCGGTCCTTCCGTCAGCTTTTCAACTTTCAACTTCTCAACTCTGTTTTCTTTGTATTCTTGCCCACGTATCCCTAAGCGACACGGTCCGGTTGAACACCAGGCTCCCCGGTTTGCTGTCAACGTCATCAACGCAAAAATACCCGAGCCGCTCGAACTGGCACTTATCCCCGCCTTTCGCATTTGCAAGGCTCGGCTCCAGGCGCGCGTCTTGAACCACCACAAGCGATTTGGGATTGATGAGGGACTTGAAATCCATGCCGTCGGCAACGTCGTTGGGATCTTCCTTTGTCAAAAGATAATCGTACAGCCGCACCTCCGCGGAAATTGACCGTTCGGCGCACACCCAGTGCATCGTGGATTTCGGGGAACGGCCGTCGGGCGCGGCACCCCCGCGCGTGGCGGGGTCGTACGTGCAGTGAACGGCCGTTACCTCGCCGGTGGCAGGGTCTTTCTCCACGCCGGCGCACGTGATAAAATACGCATAACGCAAGCGTACTTCCCTGCCCGGCGACAGCCGGTAGAATTTCTTGGGCGGATCGAGCATAAAGTCGTCTTTTTCGATGAATAGCACCCTAGAGAACGGGACTTTGCGGCTTCCCATCGAAGGGTCTTCGGGATTGTTCACCGCATCGAGATCTTCCACCTGGCCCTCCGGGTAGTTGTCGATGATCACCTTGAGGGGCGACAAAACCGCCATTGCGCGAGGAACTCGTTTGTTAAGGTCATCGCGGACGCAATGTTCGAGCAATGCGACTTCCACCATGCTGTCGCGTTTGGCAACGCCGATTTTTTCACAGAAACTGCGGATGGCTTCCGGCGTAAAACCGCGCCGCCTCATGCCCGAGATCGTCGGCATGCGCGGATCGTCCCAACCGCTCACCAACCCTTCCTGGACAAGCTCGAGCAGTTTGCGCTTGCTCATCACCGTATACGTCAGGTTGAGGCGCGCGAATTCAATTTGCCGCGGAGTGCATGGAACCGGGGCCTGCTGCAGAAACCAGTCGTACAAGGGGCGGTGGTTCTCGAATTCCAGGGAACACAGCGAATGCGTTACACCCTCGATGGCGTCCTCGTTGCCCTGCGCCCAGTCGTACATAGGATAGATGCACCATGCGTCGCCCTGGCGGTGATGCGGTTTCCTGACAATGCGGTACATGGCCGGGTCGCGCATATTGAGATTGGGCGACGCCATGTCGATCTTCGCGCGCAGCGTGCGCGAACCATCGGGAAACTCGCCTTTGCGCATACGTTCGAAGAGGTCGAGATTCTCGTCCACGGATCTGTTGCGGTACGGGCTGTCCCTGCCGGGCTGCGTGAGCGTTCCGCGGTACTCACGCATCTGGTCGGCCGACAGGTCGCACACATATGCCTTGCCCGCCTTTATCAGGTGCACGGCCCACTCGTACATCTTCTGGAAATAGTCGGACGCGTAATAAAGGTGCTTCCCCCAATCGTAGCCCAGCCACCGCACATCCTGCTGGATGGCGTCCACGTATTCCCGGTCTTCCTTGCTCGGATTGGTGTCGTCGTACCGCAAGTGACACTCGCCTCCGAATTCCATGGCCATGCCGAAATCGATGCTGATCGCCTTGGCATGTCCGATGTGCAAATAACCGTTGGGTTCCGGCGGAAACCGTGTCACCACTTTCTTGACCTTTCCCGATGCGAGTTCTTCAACGATGATGTCTCGAATGAAGTTCGCCGGTTTTTCCGGTTCCGGATTTTGCGAGGTCGATGGCGTGTTTTTCTCGTCTGCCATGATGCGTCCTTTGGTTGTATCCGTGTTGGCCGCTGCGTCAGGTCCGTATCGTTTCAATCGCCCGATCCATTCTCCTCATTACGGAATCTTTCCCCAGCAGTGCCATCATTTCGAAAAGCCCGGGGCCAAAGCTCACCCCGCTCACCGCCAAGCGCGTCGGATGCACAAGCTCGCCGATGGAAATGCCGGTGCGAGCGGCGTAATCATGGTATAATGAGTCGATTCCCTTGGCGCTGAAGGATTCGAGCGTGCCGAGTTTCTCCATAAGTTCCCGAAGCACGAGCACGGTTTCCGGCTTGAAGTGTTTTTGCACGGCCTTGGGCTCGTAGTCGTCCGGGTCCTTGAAAAAATAGACAGCGTTGTCGGCAATCTCGGTGACGCGCTTGGACCTGTCCTTGAACAGACGAATCACGCCGAGCAGGTACGGGTCAGTCTCGTCTCTGTCCGGTGCGACGACGCCCTTTTCTTTCCATAGTTTACACACGTCCGGCGCCAGCCCCTCGGCCGTGGATTCGGCCATGTACAAGCCGTTCATCCAATCAAGTTTCTTTTCGTCAAGCACCGCACCTTTGGGAGATATCTTTTCAAGCGAAAACGCATCGACTATTTCCTGCCGGGACATTTTTTCCCGCTCGTCGCCCCCACCCGGAGACCACCCGAGCAGGGCGAGGAAATTGAACAGGGCATCGGATAAAATGCCCCTGTTTTTGTAGTCCATAACCGACGCAGCGCCCTTGCGTTTAGACAGCTTGCCGCCCGACGGATCGAGGATCACGGGCATGTGAGCGAAGTGCGGCGGCGTCCATCCGAATGCCTCGTACAAAAGAACATGGCGCGGCGTGGACGATATCCACTCGTCGCCCCGCAAGACATGCGATATCTTCATTTCGTGATCGTCAACGACGTTGGCGAGGTGATACGTGGGAAATCCGTCCGACTTGAGGATCACCAGGTCGTCGAGTACCTCGGTCTTGTATTCGATGGTGCCGCGAATCATATCCGAGAACACGACCGAACGGCCGGCCGGGACCTTGAACCGCACCACGAACGGCGCGCCGCTGTCGAGCAAACGGCCCTCTTCTTCTTTGGAAAGATCCCTGCAATGCCTGTCGTACCCCGTGAGCATCTTGGCCTTTTCGCGGGCCACGCGCACTTCTTCAAGACGCTGGGGTGTGCAGAAGCAGCGGTAGGCGGTGCCGCCGTCGAGCAATTCCCGCGTTCGCTTTTTGTAAATTTCGAGCCGTTCCGATTGCACATAGGGGCCGCTCGTTCCGCCGACGTCCGGCCCTTCGTCCCACGAAAGCCCGAGCCACCGGAGACTGTCGAAGATTTCCTTGACTGCGCCTTCAACATACCTTGTTCGGTCGGTGTCTTCGATGCGCAGGGCAAAGATACCGCCCGTGTGTTTTGCAAAAAGATAGTTGAACAGCGCCGTGCGCGCCCCTCCCACGTGCAAATATCCCGTTGGCGACGGCGCAAACCGGACTCGAACATCGGTTGACATTTTTCCTACTCGCAAATGTGTTGGCTCACCAACAGGTGACGATCAGATATTCGCATTAGTCAATACAAGAATCTTTCCCAGCCTGCTCACGGCCTTCTTCCCGAAAATGTGCTCGAATTCATCGAGCTTGTTCTTCATATACTCCGCCTTGCCCTGGCAGTGCTGTTTGAATTCGGAAAGCAGCCTCCGCTTCTTCGAAAACTGGTGAATCTGACCCAACACATACGCCTTAAGCAGGTACAATATGGTCATTGCCGGGTTCTTTTCCAATTGGTCGTCAAGAAACCGCAGCGCCTTGTCGTACAGCCCTTCGGTGCACAGATGATAGGAGCGTATCACCATTTCAATTTCGTTGAAGTTCTTGTCGATTACCACAAGCCGTCGCCGCAGCAGTTTTATATCCACGCCGGGCTGCTGATTTTCGTAATGCGTTATGAGTTTGTGAAGCGCCTGGATATTGTCCGGATTTCGTGCAAGGAGGTTTTCCAGGCACTGCTCTTCTTTCTTGTACTCGCCCTGCTGCTCATACAGGTCGGCAAGGCGCAGGCACGAAAAATAGTTGCCCGGCTCCAGCGCTATTTCCTGTTCAAGACTTTTCACCGCGTTCTTCACGTCGCCGAGTTCCAGATACGACGTGGCGAGGTTGTGAAACGGCATAGCATACCGTTCGAACACCACCGCAGCCTTCTTGAACCATTCGAGGCTTTCCTTGAATGCTCCCACATACTGGTACACTTCTCCAATGAGTATGTAAACGTCGGCAAGGTCACGGCAATTCTCTTCGTTTTTGTTCTCCATTGTCTCGAAGAACGAAGTGATCCGCAAAAGCTGCTGTATTGCAGACTTGCATTTGCCGTCCACGCACAACGCGTAGGTGTTGTTCTCCACAAACTCCGCCACGTCCTCAAACGAGACCGCCATCGATGTGACGCGGCCGCACAGTTGCGGAAGCGTGAGCCGCTCGTGAGCGGCCTTCTTTTTTGCCTTCTTTGCAATAACAGCCATCCGTCTCACCTCTTGCGAAATGCAAATACTTTGTTGAGCTGATTCCAATACCGGCCCGCGCCGTCCTGCGTTGTGACCCAGGCCATCATCGAAAGCCTGCCGCACGCCTCCGAAAGCCCGTCGGCCCCGTTTTTAGAAAATAATACCCAGTTTCCTATGAGGTAATAACCTTTTGGCAAATCTCGAACCGTGAGGCGGAACCCGCAGTGCGCTATTCCTCCCCGCTCCGACGGCATCGTCACGCAATACCCGCTTCCGGCAAGCATGCTTGCGTCCATTGCGGCATCCAGCAACCATCCGTAACCGAGGGATCCATTGCACAGGGTCATACAGGTGTGGTTCGGGTTGCAAGCGACAAGCGTATCGACATGCCGGTGCGAACTCATGGGAAAATCCAAACCGGCCGACGGAACCCGGAACGAGAAATCCGCTGCTTCGCTCCGTATAACGGGCGTCATTTCTATGTACGCTTCCGAGAACAGTGTTCTGAACCGTACGGGCAGGTGAACGTACACCGGCACGCGGACCATCTGCGGGTAGCAGATCTGGTTGACGGCCGCATGACTCCCCTGCAAAAACAAACCGAGGTTCAGGTGAAAGTCTCCCCGGCGGATAAGCCGGATGGGGCCGACCTTATACCGTTTGACAAGACATATCATGTTATTCTCGGTATACGTGATCGGCAAGAGCCCCCACAGTGCCTTGAGAAAAATCCGTATGCGCAGTTCATTGGTGACATTCACATACGTGTCGTGAGCAAAATCCCTGATGCCCGCGCGCGTAAAATGAAACCGGTCGTGACCGAATCCCGCGTAGAAATACGGCGTGGTGACAACCTCCCGGGCGCTGTCGTAGGCGATATACGAAACCGGCGACAATGGGATAGACGCGCTGTCCACAACATAGGCATAGCGGTTTTCCAGCCCATGGCCGATCGCGATGCAAACCCGGCTGTTCACCTTGGGGATCTCGGTGCGCAGTCCTCGTGCGGTGACGGGCGCGACCGTATCCGCGTCCTCCCACAGAAACACGATTTCGTCGGCCGTGTCGAGAAATCCCCTGCCCCGGGTCGGCTCCTTGCCGCTGGGGCACACGTAATCTTCGTTTTGAACTTCATCGATTTGGAAAGGGATACAAGCGCCGGCGTGGTTGGTCACCCGGAGATGCGAAATGTTTTTCCCCAGGAGTGAAGGAACCATCTTGCCCGTAAGGACAATGGGTTCGCTCAGGACCAGACACGGGATCAGAAGCGGAAGAAAGGCCAGATACGATTTCATGAAATTGCAGGCGATCCTTGATGACAACGGAGCCGCGGCTGCGGATGGCGCACAATGCCGGTACAACAAAAATAGGTTTGGCTTGATGGAAAACAAAGCGGCGCACAATGGGCATGGACATGCGCCCGGTTGCGGCGGCAGCGGCTGCGGTCTGCCCTAGCGTACGATTATCAACTTGCCCTTTGTCAAAGCGCTTCCGTTTGCGTCGGTTATAACGTAGAAATACAGCCCCGACGCCACAAACTCACCCCGCTGATTGCGCGTGTCCCATTTCCACATCGGCTTCAGGTTCGGATCGTTTTCCGTAAAATGGATCGAAACCCCCGCCTGCTGCGAATTGTAAATGGGATTGCCGCTCGTGCCCAGAATCTTGACGACTACATCCGTAACGCCTTTGCGCAGCGAATGCAGGTTGGTAAACCAGATTCCGCACGGATCGGTGGCGGGGTTGCTGCAATGGCGAGGATCGAGACCGGGTTTGTACGGATTGGGGAACGTGTAGAAACCTATGTTCTTTGTAAGGAAATACCAGCTGCGTTTTGCAAATGCCTGGGAGGAATCGGCCGGCGGCAGGTGCCACGCGGTATCGTATTGGAAGTTTGTTGGAAAGCCTCTAAAGAAACAGTGAATGCTGTCATTCGAAAAGAACAACGCCTTCGGCCGGAGAACTACGCGCGTACTGTCGGCCGAAACCACAATATCCTTGAATGACAAAAGCGAATCGACCGTAAACGACGACGTAAGGCCAAAACTCCTGTTGCGGCTGCTCGTGTCGGTGTCGAACGTGCCGGAGTACAGCGGTTGCGAGAACGTCAGCGTTATCTTGGGCACAACGGACGACGACGAGTTGCTGTCCGGGTCCACGGCGGCAAGGCGGATATCGTGCACCGCAAATACCCACTGCGCCCGGTCGTTGGTGGACACCAATTGCTTCCCGGAAAGATCGATGGAGTAGCGCGCAGAGTCTTTGGTGTCGAGCCCCTTAAACAGGCAGAGCACGCTGTCGCCGTAGAAGAACCGTCGTGACGGGTAAAAGGAAATCGTCGTACGAAAGACGCGTATCGAGTCGAAAGACACCTGCGCGGCGCCGCCGAATTTGGTGGTTACGACAAGCGTTGCATTATTTCTTCGGGATGTGTCGACGATCGACAGTGGCACCATATCGGAAAACGTCACCGTTATGGCAGCCCTGGCCGACACGCCCGAAGCACCAGGGGCAGGCGACACACCGGTATGCACGATAGTGCGGATTACAAACGTCCATTGCTTGTCGTCCTGGGCCGACGCGGTATCGAACAGCGACATGGGAATACCGTTTCCGCTGTTGTCAACCGGATACCCCAGGCTGTCAAGCGCACCCCACGCCGCTCTGTAGTAGCAGCTGACCGTGTCGCCATAGAAGAACTGCTTAAGCGGCACGAATGTCGCCTGACTGTCGGTGACGGTCACGCTCTTGAAATTCACCTGCGCGGCGCCTCCGTAGGCCGAATGCACGATGAGGCACCGGTTGCCCGCGGTGCGGGTGTCGATGCTTCCCGCCAGCGGCGGGCTCGAAAACGTGAGCACGATGGGCGTGAGCGACGATATCCCGGTATCATTTGACTTTGGCGAAACCGACGTAATGGAGAACTTGACGCTGTCCACGCGCAGCGGGATCATGGTGTCGACGCCGGCGGCCTTTGTGAAATTCATGTGCACGTCGAGGTTGTTGGGACCATGCGGTGTTGTGGCCTGATCGGTGAGAATCGACGACACAAACAGTCTGATTGAATCGCCGGGAATAAAGAAACCCGGCAAGGGCTTAATGCCGAAATAGGTGCTCTGCGCAGAATAGTTCGGGCTGAGTTCGAGCACACTGTCGCCGTTCTTCCATGTCCGGTCGAACCCGATGGGAGACGCGGAGCCCGAGCGTATCGAGTCGAAAACGCTGTATGCGCGGATCGCGTTCTTCGCGCTTCCCGTGTCCATGGGCTCGGAAAAGCTGATCGCAATTTTTGCCGCCGGCGGAAACACATACGCTTTCTTTGCAAAAGCGGTTTTCTTGGCAAGCCAATAGGGCTTGTTTGCCGGAAAATCGAGACTGATGGACGCTATCCGCGGCAACTGGTTGTATTCAAGGTTGACAGGCACCGTGTCCGACGGATGGCTTCCGTCGCTTGTAAAGAACATCAGGGTGTCGTGAACAACGCCGTCTCCCGAAAGAACGCCCGTGGAGACGATCGCGAGTATCGTGGCGGTTTGTCCGGGCGCAATCGCAAGCGTGTCGATCTTCCCGGTCTTGAGCGAATCATACACAACGGTCCCGCTCTTCGACGGAACCGCTACGCGAAGCCACGCGGATGCGGAGCCGCTGAACCGCAGCGAAGTGAGCAGCAGCGTGTCGTTGCCGGTATTCACAAGAGGTATGGAGACCGAATCGATCTTCACGGGGCCCACGATGAGTGAAATGCTGTCGCGCAGAAAGTTCTTTGCAAGCGTATAGGCCTTGTTGGCGCCGGTATCCAGCGCCAACCATGGACTTTTGAGAAACAGGCGCAGCGAATCGGAAGCGCCGAACGAATCGGTTACCTTGATGCGCATAACCGAGTCGGCGCGTAACGGAGCAAATGCGTAGACTGCCGCCGCCTGCGATGTGTCCTTTGAGGCATAGGTGAACCGGAACGCAAGCCGGTCCCAGTACGCTACGTCGGAATCGCTGCTGTTGACCGCCAGCGACAGGGTGACGCCGATGGCAACAGCCAGGGTGTCGCCGGCATGCAGGGTCTTCGCCCCGCTTGTCACGGAGAGAATATGAGGAGCGTGATTGGTGCGCACGTATACATATCGCATTACCGTGGTGTCCGGATCGGAAAGCGAGATCGCTATGGTGTCGCCCATCGGTCTGGCCCGGGAGCCGCGGAACACGAAATGCGCGGTTCCTGTCTGCGCGGCCGAATCTTCGCGAGAGCCATTGACCCGCACGACGGCGCGGTACCCGGGGTCATTCGTGTCCTTCGGCGTGTAGGCGATGTCGATGGAATCGGCCTCCGTGATGTTGCACGACTTTGTCGACGCAACGGCAAACGTGTCGGTCTTTCCGTCCCTGTTGGTGTCGGTGGCAGCCGCCACGCGCAGCTGCGGAAGCGAGTTGCGGGCGTGGATGGCAAAACTCTGCGGGGCGGCATTCCAGCCGGCCTTGTCCCGGCAGGAAAACACGAGGGTAATTGTCGTATCGGAATGGGTGATGGGCCCGCATTGCACGCTGTCGGACCGGTGCGCACTGTCGTACATCGTGGCCAGCGA
>Ga0182027_10002584_pt1 | contig 29242 bp, 22 predicted proteins | sample 712E1DmetaG_FD_121300 | JGI IMG/M metagenome (GOLD analysis project Ga0182027, IMG submission 121300) | Permafrost microbial communities from Stordalen Mire, Sweden - 712E1D metaG (Illumina Assembly) | ecosystem: Environmental > Terrestrial > Soil > Wetlands > Permafrost | place: Sweden...
CCTTAACAGCCTGTTGAAAAACTCGCCCGGTGAGGGCACCGGGCCTACATGACCCGTGATTTCCGAGGAAATAATGTAGGCCGCGTGCCCCCACGCGGCGTTCGATGGGATATTTCAACAGGCCGTTAAGGGCCGGGTGGAACCGCGTCGGCTCCGGAAGTAGCTTCTCGATTAGCATGGGCGGGATGGTAGAAGATGATTACGACAGGCTGATGACGGAAATGTTACGTTCTTGTGAATTGCGGCCGCCGGGAAAAAAACACCTGTAACTATTCAGGTAGGGATCCCGATTCCGAATCGGGACCGCGCTGTCCGCGCCGCCCCCAGCGGCGCAACGCACCGCCCACCCCGGACGCCTCGGCGAGGCGTCCCTACCTGAATAGTTACAAACACCCGAAGCGTGAACTCCAGCCTCGCGGATTTCGACGTTCGGGTGTTTGTCAGTTGCGGCCTCTGTTTCTCAGTGTTCCTGCACGCTGTAGAACTGGTTCGCGTCCGTCGAGGTCACATGGAAGGACTGGACGGTGCCGTCGCCGGTGACATTGCCCAGGAGGGCTGTCCAGGCGCTGATGGGGTTCAGCACCCCCGCGCCCGTGGTGTAATAAAGCGTGTAAGTCGCTCCCGCCACAGTGGGGAACGAAATCGTGCTGGTAGCGCCAGACGCGGTTACGCTGATCGCGGGCGGCGGGCCGGCCAGACGATAGAACACCATGGAGCCATCCGTCTCCATCTCAAAATAGCCGAGATAGGCGCCAGCCGGATGAGTCTTGGAAGGGGCGGGTTCGAGCTGATAAAGATCAGCGCGGGAAGGCGGTTCGTTGCCCGAGGTGAAGTCCGGCGGGGTGGTGGTCTCCACCTGTCCAATGAACCTGCCATTGAAGTTCCCATTCGCCCCCAAAAAGGCATCGCACGAGAAGTCGGGGATGTTGCCGACCGGAATGACGATAGCTGTGCCCGTGTTTTGCGCGCCAGAGGCTACAGTCGCGCTGTATTGGCCGGCATTAAACTGGATCGAGCCAATTTCGTTTGCGGTCTGCGCCTGAGCGTTGGCGCCATTGGCCACCCAGGGGGCGGCCAGGACTTGCACAGCCGGACGCGGCGCGGTCACCCACAAAGTGTCCGCGGGAATGGACTGGTCCCCGCCATCCCCGGCATAAGGCACGCAGCCCGAGACAGACCAACTCATGTCGTTGATGCTGTCAAATGTGTTGAGCAGCGACGCGCTATACTGGCTGACCGTCGTCTTGCTCCCAATGGGCGCGCCGTAATAAGTCACGGCCGGCCCGAGGTCCACTTCGATGACAGACTGGGCGATGGTGCCGAAGCCGTCCGCGTTGTCCTTGCGAAGGCATAGAATCAGGTCGCGATCGCCGTAAGTGAAGACGGGCGAGCCGGCTTGGATGTTCTGCAGGAGAAGGAACAAGCTCGCAGCAGACGAAAGCCACAGGGACATTCGATAAGAATTTGATTTCATATTTTTGGATGAGTAATGGGCAACATTCATTGCGGGTTTAACCTGCCGCATCTTGCGAATGTCTAGTACAAGTTCGAGATGGGGCCGCCATCGGTGAACCGCTGGACATTCATCGAACCGAGGAGAATGCCGGGCGCCACGCTGCCCGAGGGGATTACGGCCGCATCCTGGTTGAGGATCTTGGCGGCGAGAGCATCCGCAACAGTCTTGCCATTGCCGCCGTAGGTGCTCAGGTAATCCAGATGTTCGTAGCCCCAGAAAGTGTACTGTCCTTCTTCCACGGCGGCCGGGCTGTAGGCGACACCGTTGTAAGTCATGTCGGTGGCGCCGCCGTTTTCAGCGGTGTAGGCATCGGGAAGTCCCAGATAGGTCACGTAATATCCGCCGACCGCAGCGAAGCTGCCGGTGGATTTCATGGCTGCGGCAAGATCGCCGCCGCTGTTATAGCCGCTGTCGCCCGCAGGGTAGGTGATTCCGTTGACAATGTCATTTTGGGGAACGAGTTCCTGACCGGTGACGATGAGGGTTCCGCCTGATTTGATGATCGTGGCGCCGTTGAGGGGGTAATACTGATGGACATTATTCAGGACGCCAACGCCGGTCTCGGCAAAGGCGGTGAGACGCGTGCCGGAATCCGCGTTGCGACCCAGCGCGAACACATTCGTGCCTTCATCCGAATTGTTCCCGTTGAACAGGGCGAGAGGAAGGCGGCCCGTCCCGGTATATAGAGAAATCGCCAGTTGGGGAGTCATGTTGGCCAAGGTCGAGACGGAACCGTTGTTGCGCACCCACTTGAAGGGCACAATGCCGACAATTTGGTCGGTCAGCTTGGGCGTTGGAAATGGCGTCGAAGCTTGAAACACATCCGACATGCAAACATCGGGAACGGTTGGGGGATCATAGTTGGCCGGAGCACTCCCCCCTGCGGGTGTGGAATTCACCAGCCAGGTCGTAACAGGTATATGCTGCGACACGGTTAGGACTCCGCCGACGGAGCCCGACCAGGAGCACTTGATGATCACACCAATACCGCCGTTGGTGGCGTAGGTCGTGCCGGTAAAGATGGCCTGGCTGGCGCCTGGAAGGCTGCTTCCCGAGTAGCCAACAGTGTAACCCGGTTGGAGAATATCGCCAATCGCCTGCATGGTACCCGCGCGAAAAGCCGTGGAACCGGTGATGCGGATAGTGGTTTGCGCGTTGACAATGGCGGCGGTGGACAAGGCGAGCAGGCCCGCCATAAGAATCTTTGGAACTTTCATTTGTTTGTGTTCGGTTTCGTGTTGTTCGTTAATCGTTGCGCAATGAAGGTAACAGAACGGGCCGGCGGCGCGCATCATGGTTCAGGACACGTTTAGGCTGGTTTAAGACCGCGCAGTTGGCAGACGCAAGACGTTGGCAGACAACAAGGTAGGATGAAGGACCGGCCCCGCCGCCGATTCCGGCGCCGGTTGTTGCAAAAACGTAACTATTCAGGCAGGTACAGCGCGCCGCGTCCAGCGGCGCATCGGATTGCCCCTCGGACGCCTCGGCGAGGCGTCCCTACCTGAATAGTCAGGCAAAAACGCAGCTTGTCTTGGATTTGCGAATTGACTTTCCGATGCTGGAATCTGATTCTGTTCGCATGAATGTAGGCGAAAGAGAAGCAGATCCAAAAGGGCGGAAAACTCCATGCGCAAGTCTGATTAACCGCCAGACGGTTCAAGTCAATGTCCTTTCTTTCCTTTAATTTCGCAATCTTCCTCGGGGTTGCGTTGCTGATCTTTCATTTTGGGCCGGCCCGATGGAGGCCGGCTCTGCTGTTGGGTCTGTCCTGGGCTTTTTATCTCAGTTGGAGCCTCGTTGATGCGCTACTTCTCGCAGGGGTTAGCGCAGGCGTTTATGCGACGGCTTTGTGGATTGAGGGCCGCCGCACCGAGCAGGGCAAGCGCGCCTGGATGGCTTTGGGCGTCATGTCGCTACTGGTGTTGTTATTTGCCTTCAAATCCGCCGCCTGGTTCTTAACGGAGTTCTCTCCACGCGCCGGCGTCTGGGGTTCCAGCGGCGCGGCGCTGGTGGTGGTGCCTCTCGGTTTGTCCTATTACGTATTTAAGATGGTGGGCTATCTTCTTGACGTTTACTGGGAGAAGCTCCCCGCTCAACGCAACTTTGTTTCCCTGGCGCTCTATGGCGCCTTCTTCCCGCAAATTGTCAGCGGGCCTATTCAGCGGGCGCGGAGTTTCTTCGATCAGATTGAGAAGATCAAATCTCCGGCCGCCGCCGAATTCGTGGCGGGCCTTAGACGGATCCTCTTTGGACTGGTCAAAAAGGTCGCCATTGCCGACCGTCTTGCAGGGGTGGTTGCAAACGTTCACGGCAACCCTTCCGGGTTTTCGCCCTTGGAACTGCTGGCGGGCGCCTACTGTTTTTCGATCCAATTGTATGCTGACTTTTCGGGCATCACAGACATTGCCATTGGCATCGGGCTGTTGTTCGGAGTGAAAGGGCCTGAGAATTTTGACCTTCCCTATTTCTCCTCCAACATCCAACTGTTTTGGCGGCGGTGGCATATTTCGCTGACGACATGGTTGACAGACTATTTATTCACGCCCCTTCGGATGTCTCTGCGGGACCTTGGAACGGGAGGGCTTTGTCTGGCCATTTTCATCAACATGGTTGCCATAGGGCTTTGGCATGGGCTGGCCTGGACCTATCTGGCATTCGGAATTGTAAATGGAATCTATATGACCATTTCGGTTCTGACCCTCAAGCGACGCAACCTCTTTTTCCAAAATCGGGCCTGGCTGGCGCGCGCGCGCGAGTTTGCCGCTCCCCTGTTGACCTTTCATCTGGTCGTTCTTTCCCACATCTTCTTCCGGGCGGATACTTTCGGTTCCGCGCTCCGGTACATTGCGGGGCTGATTCCCGGATGGCATGGGAGTTCTGTTCCGATCATGCGGTTCGATCTGTCGTTGCTGGGGATATCCGCGCTTGCCCTGACGCTCTGTGCCCTTGCTTTCCTAGCCTGTGAGGCTGTTACTTGGGCCGTGCGGCGGCGATTCTGGATTGACTGGTTCGCCGCCACGCCCGTCTTATTCCGCCGGGCATTGTATTCTGCGCTTGTTGTGGCGGTATTGTTGCTGTTCAAGGGGACGGTCACTTTCATCTACGCCAAATTCTGACATGAGAGCACGACTGACACTTTTGCTGATCGTAACGCCCGCGATAGTCTGGGCGCTGTTTGGGTTACTCGGAGACCGCGTGTCATCAAGCTTGTCTTCCCGCTATGGCCCGCAAATTCTGGCCCGAGGCGACGGGAAATTTACCAGCGTCCAACCCTTCGTCAAAAGGCGTCTGGAGGACGGCGCGGTGCTGATGACGGCCGCCTGCCTTCTCATCGTGGCGCATCGGAGGCTTGCCGTTTACGCCGTCCGGCGCCTTCAAACGCCCGCGCGCTGGATAGTCCAGGGGTGGAGCGCATTTATCTGTTTGAATGTCTTTGCCGGCATTGCAGCCCACACGGTCCTGTTTTGGTGTCTTCTATTTACAGGGAAGGACCATACCATCAACCATACTCAGTATAACATCAAGCAGGCATTGATGAAGGAAGCCGGCGCGCCCCGCCAGGCCGTGCTGATGGGCGCGAGCCAGACTCGCACCCAGATTGACACCAAAGTTCTTAACGACAGGCTGGCCCGCAGAGTATGGTCCACAGAACTGCATTTTCCAGGAAGCACCCCCTACGACATGACTCTGTGTTTCGAGCGCCTTCCCAACGTCCCATTGGCTTACGTTATTACTTACGTGAGCGAGGTCACTTTTTACAGCAAGTCCGACAACGAGCGGCTGATGTATTTCTTTGGCTTCCGGGACTTGGCTGCCTACTGCGCGCTCGGCCCGGGCAAACCCAAATTTGACCGGTTTGAAGTCTGCGGCTTGATGGCGGACATTTTTCCGCTCTATCGGGTCTGGGATTCATTAGCCGCCCGCGTTCGGGGATTTGAAGTCCAGAACCAGGGCCAGCAACGATACGATGCCACCCTTGAAACCAATCTGGAATACAAAGCGCAACGCTCGGCCGAGCATGCGGGTTTCGGTCCGGAATCCAATTTCAATAAGAAGTCATTCGCGGCCTTTGCCAGGATGTGCCGGGAGCGGGGCTGCCGGTTGATTGTCTGCTGCGGCCAGCTCAACCCGATTGCGGAACGGGCGCTGGACCCCGCCCTTCGGGCGGACATGATGGCTTTTCTTCATGAGCAAGCCGCCCATGACACGAACCTGGTTCTTCTGGAGGCTTCGCAATTGCCGCCGCAGGTGGAAGCCGACTATGAGGACCTGACCCATGTGAACCCCGCCACCCGCGCGCGCTTCTCGCAATACATCGCGGATGCTCTGGACAAACTGACCCCGGCCCAATCCCCCTGAAGCGCCATCCATTCCCTTACATTTTCCAGCGGGCTATGACCCGGGTGCGGGGATGAAACTGGAGCGTTTTGTATTCCGGCCAGGGGCAGCAAAGGACGGCGACCTTGATATCGCCGCGTTCCCGCAACGACTCCGGATTGTCAAGTATTTCAAACTCGAACAGGCTCGGGCTGTTGGCGGGCGCGGCGGCAAAATCGTGGACGAGCACCCGGCGGCCGCGGCGCTTGAGTTGCTGGGCCAGGTGAAGCCCGGCGGATTCTTCGACGATCCAGGTGTCGGGCTTGTAGGCCAGACCCAAAACGGCGACGGCGTCTCCGGCCTGGGTCAGGGCGCTGACGGTTTCCAACAGGGATTCCTTGGCCTGTTCGTTGACCAGGTCGGTGGCTTCCGCCAGCGGGGCGGCCAGCCCCAACTGGCGGGCGGTGAAGGCCAGGAGGCGGTTGTCACGCGGAAAGCAGGGGCCGCCAAAACTGACGCCGGCGCGCAGGTATTTGCCGCCGATCCGGCTGTCGCTGCCGATGGCGGCGAGGATCGAGTGGATGTCGGCTTTGGGAAATTTTTCGGCGATCAACCGCAACTGGTTGGTGAAGCTGATCTTCATGGTGATGAAACTGTTGACGGAGATCTTGGTTAGTTCCGCGCTGATGATGGACATGCGCGCGATGCCAGGATGATTACGATTGTATTTCTTATAGAGTTCCTCAAGGGCGCCGCCGCTTTGCGGGTCCGATTCCCCGATCAGGACCAGGTCCGGTTCGAGCAGCCCCTGGATGACATTGCCCAGCGCGATGAATTCCGGGTTGTAGCAGAAGCCGAAGTCCTTTCCGCAAATCCCGCCGGTTTCCTTTTCGAGCATCGGGATCAGAACCGAATCCACAGCGCCGGGAGTGGTGGTGGAACTGCAGACGAAAAGGTGCTCCTTCTTCCCGGCCTGGCGCACGGCCTGGGCGGCCGATTGCATGGCGCGCAGGAGGAATTCGTTGGAGAAGCTCCCGTCGGGCAAACTGGGGGAGGGTGGAATAAAGAAGGAAACGTCGGTGGCGGCAGCCTGGCGGGCGTCGTCGGTGGCGCGAAGGCGGGCGTGGCCGTCGGTAATGGTTTGGGCCAGGCGCGGCTCTTCGACGGGAGGAAGGCCGGCGTTGATCTTTTGGATTTTGACGGGGTCAACATCAACGCCGAGCACAGGGAAGCCTCTCGCGGCAAAAGTGGCGGCCATGCAGGCGCCCAACTTGCCCAGGCCGAAGACGGATATGGATTGAATCGGTTTCATCAAATGTCGGGGTGACGATAGAGGGGCCATTGGTTTTTGAACAGGCAATTCTCGGCCGGGATGGGGGAAATTGCGGATTGCGGATTGCGGATTGCGCGGAGGAGCGGAATGAAGTGGTGGAGTGGTGGAGTGGTGGGAAAACCCAACACTCCAAAATCCAAAATCCAATACTCCAGCACTCCAACACTCCGTTGGGTTCTTCTGGGAAACGTCATAAAATAGCACGAGGCTTGATTAGACGCACGGGACGCAGCGCCGCAGCGCCGCAACCAAAGCGCTGAGTTTGAATTGAATCCCGATTCGGAATCGGGAGAGGATTTGTCATTTGTCATTGGGAAAGACGGTTCGGAAAAACTTGCCAAAACTGCGCAATTCTCGGGAATAGCACCGCATGGGACTCATGGCGCCAGTGGTTTCCTCCAACATCTTCCGGGTTCCCTGGCGCAATGCGCTGCATTTGGTGGTGGGGGTCTGCTGAGGAGCCTCTTGGGCTCAAGAACCCAATTTTTGCTGATTTTTTGCTGGCCATAAGGGAACGAAAGCCGTAGTTCTGGTGGGAGCGAGAAAACGCAGTGCGATGGAAACATCGGCGCCCTTGACCCGTGACAAAAGCGCCAAACCCTATCCCCAATGAAACCCAAAATGTCTCTTGCCGTGGGCGGTGATCACGCCGGATTTGCCTTGAAGGGGCCGGTCGTGGATTTCCTGCGCGGACTTGGCCACACGGTCGAGGACTGCGGTTCGTATGATCCGGCGCCGGTGGATTTCCCGGATGTCACCTGCGCCGTTTGCGAGCGCGTGCGCGACGGGCGGGCGCAGCGCGGCCTATTGATTTGCGGCTCGGGCGTGGGCGCCTGCATTGTCGCCAACAAAATGCCTGGCATTCGCGCGTCGCTGATTCACGACGTTTATTCGGCGCATCAATGCGTGGAACACGACGATGTGAACGTCGCGTGCCTGGGCGCGCTGGTGGTAGGGAGGAAAGTGGCCGAGGAATGCCTGGTCTCCTTTCTCCAAGCCGAGTTCAGCACGGACCCGGACATTCGGCGGCGGATTGCCAAATTGGGCGAAGTGGAGCGTCGGGCCGCGGTGGAGATGAGCAGCCATGACCCGCGGCGTTAAGAACCCCTGGGGCCTGGTCACCATGCTGGTCGTGGTGATGCTGATCAGCTTCTTTGACCGCGGCAATTTGTCCGTCGCCGCGCCGGTGCTGGGGCCGGACCTGGGCGTGGCGCCCGAGAAGCTGGGCCGGCTTTTTTCCGCGTTTTTCTTCACCTACGCCGTCTGCCAAGCCGGCGTGGGCTGGTTGTGCGATCGGGTGGATGTGAAATGGGTGTACGCGGGCGGTTTTCTGGTTTGGTCCTGCGCCACGCTCGGCACGGCGGCCATGAGCGGATTTGCCGGGTTGCTCTGGATGCGGCTGCTGCTCGGCATCGGTGAATCGGTCACCTATCCAGCGACGGCCCGGATATTTGCCGCAGTGATACCGGAAAGCCGGCGCGGGCTGGCCAATTCGCTGGTGGATGCGTTCGGAGCGCGCATTGGCCCGGCGGCGGGCATCCTTTGCGGGGCGTGGCTGGTGGCGGAGCGCGGCTGGCGGGCCTTGTTCATCCTGATGGGAACCGCCGGGCTGTTGTGGCTGATTCCCTGGATAGCTTTCGCGCCGCGCTTCGGGGTGGATCGCCGGGAGGCCACGGCGGCGGCGGCCCCGAAGATCGGGTGGCGGGAATTGCTCCAGCGCCGCGCGTTTTGGGGCACCTGCGGCGGTCTGATGGGGGCCAATTATGCCTGGTATTTCCTGCTGACCTGGCTGCCGTCCTATTTTGTGAGCGAGAGGAACTTTTCGCTCAAATCGGTGGGGGTGATTGGCTCGTTCCCGTTTCTGGTGATGGTCATTCCATCGCTGGGCGGGGGCCTGCTGGCGGACCGGCTGATCGCGCGCGGCGGCTCGCCGGTGAAGGTGCGGAAGCGGTTTCTCACGGTTGGATTATTTTTGACGGCGTTCCTACTGCCGCTGACCGTCGTGCCGCGGCTGGCATGCGCCCTGGCGGCGCTGTTCACCGCCTGCTTCACCCTCGGTGTCTATGCCTCGAACCTGCATGCGCTGACCCAATCCCTGGCCGGACCTGAGGCTTCAGGCCGGTGGACCGGATTGCAGAACGCGTGCGGGAACATTCCGGGAATGGTCGCGCCGTGGGTGACGGGCTGGATCGTGCAGGCCACCGGCCATTATTTGGCGGCTTTCCTTGCGGCCGGGGTTTCCTGTCTCATCGGCTCGGCCTGCTTCGGTTTGCTGGTCCGGGAATCCGACGGCTTGGCGAGCGTGGCGGGGTGCAGGACAGGATGGTTGCCTGTTTGATTTTTGTCGTGCGCCCGTTCCTTGGGGCGGTTTTGGTTGGGGCTTGCGGGGCTGCGCTGTTTGCGGGTTTTAATGGATTTTTGAGGGCGACGGACCTCGTTCTTTATCTTCGAGTCATGTTCTCGCAGCGCGCTGTTTGGAAAGTCGCATACTGGCCAAAAAGAACCAATCGGCATGCAAACACGATGCCGAAAAATTGCATGCGCCGTGAAATCAAATCACGAAGATTCTCAATTGCTTAATCCTTAACTCGTTGCGGCGCAGTGTGTTGCGCGCGTCGCCCGGTTGTGCCGCCGGCTTTGGCGGATGGCAGGGGAATGTTGATGGCACTGACTTTGCTAAGGCGGTGCTTGTGCAAGAAGACTTGAAGAAACACCGGGCAGTTGGTTGCGAAATGGCATCGCCGGCGGGTCCGCGCCGGTTGCGCAAGGGCAGTCGGCTTCCCGGAATCAAGAGTCTATTAACGACAAACATTAAAATAAGATAAAGAACTATGGCATTCCCCATGTCACCATCAGAAGAAAAGAAACCGACGACGATGAAACCGACGCTGGGCCTGACGGGCCTGACGATCAACGCCATGGCGCTCATCGCGCCGGGGGCGTTTCTCTGGCTCACGTATCAGGAGCAATCCTTGTATGGCGCGCCGTTGGCCGGCGCCGCCATGTGGCTGGGCTTGGTGTTCGCGCTGCTGTTGTGTTTCGCCACGGCCATCAGCTATGCGGAACTCTCGAAGCTCTACCCCGGCGCCGGTTCGTCCTACCTTTACGCCGAGCAGGCCTTCCTGTCCAAAACGAAAGCCTTCAAGTGGGCGCGGGTGATCAAGTTTTTCACCGGCTGGAACAGCCACTTGTATTACTGGGTTTATACCGGATTGATGGTCGGTGTGACCGCCATTCTGGCCGGCTGGCTGGCTGGCCAGATCTTTCCGGCCACCTTCAGCGGAACCTATAACAGTCCGCTTTTCATGTGGCTGTTCTGTATAGTGTTCTCGCTCGGAGTGGGTTACATCGCTTACCGGGGTGTCAATGGCACGACCGCGGTCAACATGGCGATCAATGTCATTCAGATTTCCGCGTTGATTGTGTTCGCCGTCATGGCTATCTCCTATCGCTCCAGCCATGCGAACGGCTCTGTTGGCTGGCATCTCTCCAATGGCACGCCGGTGAATTACAATGTGGCTACTGTGGATGTGACCGATGACGCGACCAAGAAGCCCGTCCAGGACAAATGGGCCGACGGCACGCTCAAGACCAATGACGCGACCAAGCTGCCCCTCTGGAAACAACAAGACAAGCAAGTCGCCAAGGAGGACCTGGACAAGACCAAGAACACCAATGCTGTTGACCTCGCCGGCCTGACGGCGATGGGCCTCGGCGAGGGCGATCCTTATCCGGTCTGGAAAACGGACGACAAGGGCGCCGTGGTTCTGGACAAGGATGGCAATCCCAGCGCCGATCTGTTTGTAGTCAGCTATGCCGCCAAGGACGCTGTGAGCGGCACGGCGGGCGACGCGAAAGAGCCGCAAACGTTTAATTTCCACCATGATGCCGCGTCTGTTCTAAAACCGCATGGATTCGGCGCGGTGCTGATTCAAGCGTGCGTGGCGATTCTGCTGCTGGTGGGCTTTGAATCGGTAACCGCGATGGGAGAAGAGGCGAAGAATCCGAGGAAGGACATCGGGCGCGCGGTGTTGCTGTCGCTGGCGATTCAAGGCGCGGTATGTTATCTGTTCGAGTATTTCGCCGCCAATTACTTCTTAAACAGCGGTTACACACTCTCCAACGCCGGCGCTTCCGGCGCGCCCATCGGAGACATGATGGTTCTGGCAGGCACCTGGGCTTTTGGCAGTCCGGCGGCGGGCAAGGCGTTCATGCTGGTGGAGGCGGGCACGGTGTTTCTGGCGCTGATCGGCACCACGCTATCCTGCATGAACACGGGAGCACGCGTGACTTATGCAATGGGCCGCGATGAGGAGGTTCCCACGCAATTCGGCCTGTTGCATGGCAAGACGCTCTCGCCGCATCGCGCGGTCTGGTTCCTGGCGGCGATTTCAATTGTCATCGGCATTCTGACGACGGTGGTCTATTTGGGCGGTCAAAGCGCGGACCTGGCGCAATTGGACAAGCACAACGGGTGGTATAGCATCGGCATCTTCCCGGCGCATGCCTACACGTATCTGCCCAACAGTGTGCTGATCATCACGCTGATCAGCAACTTCGGCACGTTCCTGCTCTATATGACGACGTGTATCGTGGCCATCGTGGCCTTCCGCGAGCACCACAGTTTCAACGGGATCAAGCACATGCTCATTCCGGTGTTCGGTCTGCTGGCCAACTTCGGTTGCATGCTGTTCTACTTGGTCGGCCCGTTTAGCGTGGCCGGCATGAGTTCCAAGGAGCCTTACATTGCGCTTGGTTTCGCGGCGCTCTGGGCCTTGTGCGGATTCGTGTATTTCTGGACGAGCAGCAAAGCGAAAGGAAAGGAGATGATACTGAGCGCAAGACCTCAAACCGCATGAGAACACTTACGGGAGACAACCCTCCCGGTGCGGCTGGCCTTTACTGTGCAGGAGAAGGCCAGCCGCATTTGTGTCTGTATGGCCTAACCCGCATATTTAAAAGTCTGGTAGGGCGAAGCTGCTGCTTCGCCCTAATTCAGGGCGGCGCGGCAGCGCCGCCCTACCGTTCAGGATGTGACATGTTCCCGCAGGGATATGAAATATCCGGGCTAAATCTCCATTCGCAATTCACAAATCACCTTTCTGCATGTAGTCTTTGCGCGAACTCTGACGAGCGATGGAACTGACTTACTCTGAAATCTCCGTCTCCGGTCCGGTGCGGGACAACAACGAGGACCGGGCCGGCTTCTGGCAGCCGGACACGGCCGAGGACCGGCGCGACCTGGGGGCCATCGCGGTGATGGCCGACGGGGTGGGAGGGAGCGAGCGCGGCGAGATCGCCAGCGGCGTGGCCGTTCAGAGCGTGCTGGATGTCTTCAGCGCGTCCGAGGCTGGCACCGAGCCGCGCAAGGTCATCCGGCAAGCCTTCGATTGCGCCAGCAAGGCCATTTATGACGACTCGCTGAAGAACCCCGGACAGGGCCAGATGTGTACGACGCTCACGGCGGCGGTGTTTCGTCATAACGAGGTAACCATCGGCTTCGTGGGCGACACCCGCGCCTACCTGGTCCGCCGCCGCAAAATCGAACAACTGACCACCGATCACAACCAGGTCGGCTTCCGACTGAAATACGGACTGATCCGGGAAAATGACGCGATGACCAGCCCCTCCCGCTCCCTTCTCACGCGCAGCCTGGGAAGCGAGCCGATCTGCCGCGTGGATTTCGTCAAGCGCGAAGTCTATAAGGAAGATGTCATCGTGCTCTGCACCGACGGCCTCTACGGCTTCGCGACCGACGTGGAAATTCTGGACGCGGTGAGCCATCAGGAGCCGGCTGAGGCGGCGAATCTTCTGCTAAAATTGGTTGAGAAACGCAACGGTGAGGATAACATCTCCCTGCAGGTCATTCGCGTCAACGAGGTGCATCGCGCCATTTTCTTTCGCGGAGTCCAGACCGGCTATTTGAAGAATAAAACTGTGGAGACCAAAGAAGAATTCAGCGCGGGCGCCGTGCTTGACAACCGGTTTGAAATCCTGGAGTGCGTCAGCCGCAGCGGCATGGCTTGCATTTACAAGGCCCGCGACCGCAAGAGCGGCCAGACCGTCGCGATCAAGGTGCCCCACATGCAGTTCGAGAGCGACGTTGCCGGCTCGAGCCGCTTCGAGCGCGAGGAGGAAATCGGCAAGGCCCTCAACCATCCTTCCGTCCTTAAGATCATTCCGGTCGAGGAGCAGAAGAGCCGGCCCTACATTGTCATGGAATTTCTGGAAGGCCGCACGCTGGCCGACCTGCTCAAGGAGGTCAAGCCGCTGGCCGAGGCGGATGCCGCCGCCATTGCCAGCCGCATCTGCGACGCCCTGGACTACCTGCATAAGCAGAACGTGGTCCACCGCGATCTCAAGCCCCAGAACATCATGCTCTGCCGGGACGGCTCGATTCGCATCATGGATTTCGGCATCGCCAAGTCTTCCCAGGCCCGCCGCATGACCTTCGTCGGATTCACCGCCTCGATGGGCACGCCCGATTACATGGCGCCCGAGCAAGTCCAGGGCAAACGCGGCGACGAGCGCACCGACATCTACAGCCTGGGCGCCATCCTCTACGAAATGGCCGCCGGCTCGACGCTTTTCGAGGGCGAGAATCCTTATGTAGTCATGAACTCCCGCCTGACCGGCGATCCGGCCGCGCCGCGCAAAATCAACCCCAAGCTCACACCCGTCCTGGAAGAAATCATCCTCCACGCCCTCGAGCGCAACCCGGCCAACCGCTTCCTCACCGCCGCCGCCATGAAGGCCGAGTTGGACGACTACGAGAAAGTGCCCCTGACGGAGCGCTGGCAACGGCTCCAGCCGCCGCAAATCTGGAAGACCCGGTACCGCCTGGTGCCCATCGTGGCCGGCATCTTCCTTCTGAACGTCCTTCTTTTCCTCCTCCTCTGGTGGTACCTCAGCGCCGCCCAAAAGCGCAGCCATCCTCCGAGAAGTGAAGCCACCACCACCACGACTTGCGCCCGCTTGCAATTCGGCGCGAAATGGCCTGTATAGAGGCAAGAAACTGTTTCCGCATTGATTTCGTTCTCGTCTTCATGCACTGTTCATTCAGCAGATTTGCATTGAAAACATGAATCAATATTTTACGGCAGTCATCAAACAGGACGGGGGCTGGTGGATTGGCTGGGTGGAGGAAATTCCCGGCGTCAATTGCCAAGGCAAAACTCGCGCCGAGCTCCAGAAAAACTTGCGCTCCGCATTAAAAGAGGCATTGGAGTTTAACCGCGACGATGCCTTGGCCGCCGCGCAGGAAGGTTATCAGGAAGAAGCCATCGTTTTGTGAAACGGAGGGAACTCATCCGTCATCTTACCGCCCACGGGTGCGTTTTATTACGCGAAGGCAGCGACCATTCATGGTGGGGCAATCCGGCTTCAAACCGGCGCTCCGCAGTGCCCCGGCACTCTGAGATCAACAAATTTCTCGCGCGGAAAATTTGTCGTGATCTTGGCATTCCGGCGCCGTAAGCAGTTTTTCCCCTTCCACATTCCCTTGTTGCCCGTCCACCCGTAACGCATCAAGTTAAATCCATGATCTGCAACAGCGCGGTCTCGTGATACGGGCCGGGGCGATGGACCAACTCCTCGTGCGTGCCGCTCTGCGTCAGCCGGCCGTCTTCCAGCACGAGAATCAAATCCGCCCGGCGCAACAGGCTCAGCCGCCCGGAGACAACAAGTGTAGTCCTTCCCTTCATCGCCTCGCGCAGGGCGGACACGATTTCATTTTCCGTCCGCGCATCCACCGAGGCGGTCGGGTCGTCCAGAATCAGCACCGGCGGTTGCAACAGCAGGGCGCGCGCCAGGGCCAGGCGCTGGCGCTGGCCGCCCGACAAATCCACGCCCGATTCCCCCAGCACCGTCTCGTAGCCGTGCGCCAGCCCGCAGATGAACTCGTGCGCCGATGCGATCCGCGCCGCGCGCTCGATCTCCTCCATCGTGGCCCGCGGATGCCCAAAGGCGATGTTCGCCGCCACCGTGTTGGAAAACAAAAAGCTCTCCTGATACACAATCCCGATCTGCCGCCGGTAATCGTCCAGCTCCAACTCGCGCAAATCCCGTCCGTCGGCCAGAATCCGTCCGGCCTGGGGATCGTAAAAGCGCGGGACCAAACCGAGGAGGGTGCTCTTGCCGGCGCCTGTCAAGCCGAAAATGCCGATGACCCGCCCCGGCCGGGTCTCGAAGGAAACATCCGTAAGCACCGGTTTGCCGGGCGCGTAGCCGAAGGTGACCCGCTCAAAGGCCAGCCGCCCCGTCAACCGCCCGGGCGCGAGCGCGCCGGGACGGCTTTGCACCTCGACCGGCGTGTCGAGCACTTCGAATACGCGCCGCGCCGCCGCCAGGCTTTGCTGCACGGAGTTGGCGATGGTGGAGATGTTGGCGACCTGCCCGGTGAACTGTTGCAGCAATCCCGCAAACACCACCAGCCCGCCCCCCAGCGGTATCCGCCCCTGCACATAAAGCCAGCCGCCGTAGGCGAACAAAATCACCAGGCTCATTTGCGACAAGATTTGCGTGCCGGGCGTGAAGATGGACAAGTCCCAAAAAATCCGCCGCTGCTGCGACGACACGGCGTCGTTGGAAGCTTCAAACCGCCGGACCTGGTGCGCCTCGGCCGCAAACCCCTTCACCGTTTGCATCCCGCGCACACTTTCGCTGAACAACAGCACCATGTCGTCCGTCAACTCCCGGTTGCGCAGATAACCCGGACGCAGCCGCGCGGAATAAAAATGCGCCAGCGCCCACAACGGGACGGACACGGACAAGCACGCCAGCGTCAGAGCCGGATGAATCCGCCACATGAAAAACGCGTAGGCCGCCAGCGTCAGCACCATGTTCAGCCCTTGCAACAACACGCCGTCCACGAACAGCCGCGTGTTCTGCACGTCGCCCGTCACCCGGTTGAAAATGGAGTTGGAGCCGTGCAGATCGAAGAAACTGAAACTGAGCCGTTGCAACTTGGCGTAAAGCTGCGCGCGCAGGGCGGGGACGATTTCCCCCTGCGTCAGCCGCGCGGTGATCATGCCATAGGCGTAAGTCAGCGCCGCCCGCAACAGCGCCAGCGCGACAATCGCCAGCGCCAGCGCGGCGACAATCCGCAGCGGCGCCCAGCCGGCGGGCGGCGTCCAGCCGAAAGGATAATTCGGCGCGGGCAGCGCGGGATCGAGCGCCCCGCGGATGACGTCAATGACCACGCCGAGGAGTTTGAGGCCGACGATGCCGAGCAGGAGCATGGCGACGCCCAGCGCCGCGGACCAGAAACAATCCCAGCGAAAGCGCCAGGCCAGGGCGGTCAGACGCCAGACCAGTTCGGCGGTGGAGTAACGATCCTCCGCCGGGACATAATTGGCTGTAACGGAAACCTTCAAAACAACCAAACTGCCGCAGACTGACGGCGCAATCGAATGAAAATGATCATTTCTTATCCTTTATTAACCTTCATTAACCTTAATTAACCTTAATTAGCTTTAATTGACGCTAATTGGAAACACTTGATAAAAGTCGTAAGTTGTTCATAGATAGGCACTTGCGCTGATTTGCCGCAAAAAGGCGCAAAAGGCGCAAGAAAGACCACGGGACCACGGGACCACGGGACCACAGGTCCACCGCAACCGCGATTTGCGATTGTGGAGATAGGACGGATAGGACGGATTGGATAATCCGCAATCCGCAATCCGCAATCCGCAATGCTGCTGCCGCCTCCTCCTGCATGCGCCCGTTGACTGTGCCTTCGTGCCTCACGCTGTCTATTTAATCATAGGCTCTAATTTTTGTCAAGGGGTTGTTGCGAAGCCGAATCCCCGCCCGTGTCGGGCGCAAAAGGTTCCGGGGAGCACACGTCCCGATTCCGAATCGGGATGTCGCCAGCGATGCCCTCGTCGCTAACTTATGTTTTTCATGACCTGCCTTGTGGCAGGTTTTCATCAAAATTCCAACCGTTTTTTCTAAATTCCTGTGGGATGGCAGTGTAATCTCTTCGTCCCTTCACGATGGAGATTAAGATTAGGATTAAGATTAAGATTACGAACCGGAAACCGCCACCCAAAAACGAAATGCAACCATCAAGCCCCCAATGGCAACCGCCAAATTCCTATTCGTGAAAGGCGCGATGGGAACTGTAGATTGCAAGCAGTTCGAGGTTGCGGGCGGCCAGCTCTTTTGCGGCTTTTTCCTCCGCCGGGTTGCGCGCCTTGTCGGCCCACTCCAGCGCCAAATCATGGGCCTGCTGCGCGGCGGCCACCGCTTCATCAAAGCGCCCGGCCTCGGCGTAGGCGGCGGCCAGGGTGCCGATGAAAATGGGCTGCTGGTTGTGGTCCAGTTCGCAGGCGCGCGCGGCCAGTTTCACGGCCGCGGCGCCGTCGCGCTGTTCGGGAGACGGACTGGCGGCCAGGATCCAGGCGAGGTTGTTCAGCACTTTGGAATCGGGCGCGGTGGGAGGGACATCGTTTGCGAGACGGTAATGGGAGACGGCCCCGGCGGTGTTTCCTTGTTTGGCCAGGGTGATCGCCAAGGCGAGACGGGCCTCCGGGTATTGCGGGACCAGGCGCAGCGCTTCGTTCAATTGCGCGCAAGCGTCATCAAGCTTGCCTTGCGCGCCGAGGGCCTGGCCCAAAATGCCATGAGCCTCGGGATTGGAGGCGTCCGCAGCCAGGACGATTGAGGCGTGGCTGGCCGCCTCGGCCCAAGATTGCCGCATGAAGGCAATTCTCCCAAGCAGGAGATGAGGAAGGCAATCGTAGGGGTTGAGTCGAAGGGAGGCGTTTAGTTCGAGGATGGCCGCGTCGAAGTTCGTTTGAAGATAGTAGACCTTGCCCAGAACATGATGCGCCATAGCGTTAATGGGCGTGATCTGAATTGTCTTGTTGCACTCCACGACAGCCTGTTCCAATTTGAGGCTGTCACAGAGGTAGGCCGCATAATTGGAGTGGGCAATCGGGTTGTCAGGATCAATCGCGATGGCGTGGCGAAAGAGCGTCCCGCTGTTTTCCCAGAACCCAAGCTGCCGGGTGGCAGCCACGGCGCAGGAACAGAGCGCCAACCAAGCCGTTATACCGAGGATCACCGGACGGCAACGCAACGCAAGAGCGATATCATACACTCCCCAGCAAAGGACGATGAAGAAACCAATCGAAGGCAGATAGGAATAACGGTCGGCGAAGGACTGTGAACCGACTTGGACCAGGCCGATCACAGGCACAAGAGTGCCCAAAAAGAACAACCATCCCATGATAAAATAAGGGCGTGTTCGCCACGAGCGAGCCGCGAACGCGGAAACCGCCGCGAGAAACAAGCCCGCAGCCACCGGCTGCCAGTCAGGCAGATAATTGCTGAAGAAATAGATGATCGACATGTTTTCCGGCCAAATCAGCTTCGCAATGTACCGAAAATAAGCAACGAGCGAATTACCCAAGCGCAACGAGATGGGAAGGCTCTCCAGGGTCTGAATTGCGCCGGCCCGCTGTTGCGCATAAATCGTCACGACACAGGAAACCACTGACAAAACTAAGAAAGGGGCTTTTTCGATGAGCAGCCGCGTAATGCGGGGGGGAGCAACGGTGGGGCGGGACTTTGTCGAGCCGTGACTTGATTGCGGATTGCGGATTGCGGATTGCGGATTGCCCATGACGGTAGGGCCAGACTCTGGCGAGACGTGAATATCTTTCCGATTGAGATTAGGATTAGGATTAAGATTAGGATTAAGATTAGGATTAAGATTAGGATTAAGATTAGGATTAAGATTAGGATTAGGATTAAGATTACGATTGCGATTAGGATTAAGAGAGCCTTTTTGCATACGGCGCAAGGGCCACCAATCCAGGAGCAGGAGCACAAAGGGGAGCGTGACGAGCATCGGTTTGGCCATCAAACCCAGGGCGAAAAACAACAGCGCCAGCGCATAAAATAATTTCTGCTTTCCGCTTTCTGCTCTCTGCTTTTCCACATAGCGGATGTAGGCCCAGATTGTGAGCATCCAGAAGAAGGTGCTCAACACATCCTTGCGCTCGGAAACCCAGGTGACGGATTCAACGTGCAGCGGGTGCCAGGCAAAAAGCGCCGCCACGATGGCGCTGCGCCAAAAGGCGCCGGTCATGCGGCGCAAAATGGCGAACAGAAGGAGGGAATTGAGGATATGAAAGACAACGCTGGTGGCATGGTGGCCGCCGGCCCGCATTCCAAACCATTGGCAATCCAGCGTATGCGACATCCAGGTCAGGGGATGCCAGTTGCTAGCGTAAGTTGTCTGCCAGCACCAAGCCAGGTTTTGCCAGTTGAAGTGCCGAATGTGGTAATTGTTGACGATGTATTCTATGTCATCAAATTCGCTGAATTGGAAGCCCAAGACGGGCGCGTAAAGGAGCGCGGTCCCAACCGCCAGCGCAATGCAAACCAGCCATGTCCGGAGTTTTTCTTTGCCGATCATGAGAATGAATTCTTGCGCTGCCCGCCAATTTCAGAGGATAACCGCGCAAGATTACAAGGAATGGGGAGCGCGATCGTCCCGATCGCTGTGGGGCGCGTCTCGCGCCCCACTCCTTCGCCGATCCCTTCTTGTGGATTGCTTGCAGGATTGGCCGCGTTTGAAGTGAAGGCGAGGCGGAATGTGTTTGGCGGGACGCCAAACACCGCGTGCGGGACGCACGCACTCCCCAAAATCGCCGTTAGCCGGCTAGATCCACTGATGACACCTAACAAGGAGTATCTATTCATGGTAAGGCGTGTGGGAGCGATAGAGGACAAGCAGTTCATTGTTTCTTGCCGCGAGGTCGGTTCTGCCCTGGGCAACCGCCAAGTCATGCGCCTGCTGGCCTATGGCGATGGCTTCGTCAAAGTTCCCGGCTTCGGCATAAGACGCCGCAAGGGTTCCCAGCAGCATGGGGTTTTGGTAACCGGTCAGCGAGCATGCCGCCGTAGCCAGCTTCACCGCATCCGGGCCGTTGCGAATTTCGGCATGTTGATCCGTCGCCAGTATCCAGGCCAGATTATTGAGAGTGTCCGGGCGGTCCTGGTTCATTGCCAGGGCCAGCCGATAATGCGCGACCACCCCGGGGGTGTCGTGTTGCTGGGCGAGGGCGATGGCCCATTGATGATGGGCCTCGGCGAATTGGGGAAAGAGACGCAACGCCTCGGCATATTGGTTGGTCGCGTCGGCCACCCTGCCCTGCATGAACAGCGCCTCGCCCAGACCGAGATGCGCGCGCGGGTTGGAGGGGTCGGTGTCAAGATACGCGGAGTATTGCGCCGCCGCTTCGGGAGGCTGATTCCGGGCCAGCGCAATCGCGCCCAGCGGGAGGTACACGTCCATCCGGCGCGGGTCCAGGCGCAGCGCCGTCCGCAATTCGGAATCGGCCTTCGCAAAGTCGTCTTGCAAAAGCAAAATGCCGCCCAGCACATCATGGGCGAAAGAGTAATTGGTATCCAGACGGATGGCTTCCTCGCATTCCGCGCGGGCGTCTTTCAATTGCATGGCGTCGCGAAGAAAGGCGGCGTAATCCACATGGGCGCCGGCACTGTTGGGAAACACGTCAAGCGTATGGAGATGAAGCGCGGGGGAGTTTCTCCAATACTGAAGCTGCCGGTGGCTGACGATGCAACAGGCAGCCAGCGCCGCGACCGCCACCGTTCCGAAAATGGCGCGCCCATAAGGCCGGGCGCCGGCGATGTCCCAGCCTTCCCAACAGACTATCATGAAAAGCCCGATGGAAGAGAGATAGGTATAGTGGTCCGCCATCGGTTGCGCCCCGACCCGCACCAGGCCGAACACCGGCAGCATAATCCCCAAATAGAGCAGCCAGCCGGCAAGCCAGAAAGGGCGCTCTTTCCAAAGGCGGAGGGCGACAAAGGTAATGACCAGGAGGGTCAGTCCAGCCATCAACACCTCGGTTCCCGACCATTGGAATTCGAGCGGATAAAAGGCGACCATGTTAGTCGGCCAGATCATTTTTTCAATGTAGCGAAAGTAAGTCAGCAGCGCATTGATGAGACGGGGCATGAGCGGGAATTGGGCGACAGGTTCCACCCAATGGCCGGCCTCCTTGAGGGTCATGCCGCAGGGGATGATGGACAGAGCCAGGAACGGGATCTTCTCGAGCAACAGGCGATTAAGATTAGGATTAAGAGTAGGAGAATGTGGTTGGAGGCGGCGGAGGGGCCACCAATCCAGGAGCAGCAGGACGAAGGGCAGCGTCACGAGCGTCGGGTTGGACATCAAACCCAGGGCGAAAAACAACAGCGCCAGCGCATAAAATAATTTCTGCTTTCCGCTTTCTGCTGTCTGCTTTTCCACATAGCGGACGTAGGCCCACAACGTCAGCATCCAAAAGAGGGCGCTCAAGACATCCTTGCGCTCGGAAATCCAAGCGACGGATTCGACGTGGAGCGGGTGCCAGGCGAAAAGCGCCGCCACGATGGCGCTGCGCCAAAGGGCCTTGGTCATCCGGTTCAGAGTCAGGAAGAGCATCGTGGTGGCGAGGATATGGAGCAGGACGCTGGTGGCGTGGTGGCCGCCGGGGTGGCGGAGGCCGTAGAACTGGTAATCCAGCGCGTGCGACATCCAGGTGAGCGGATGCCAGAGGTTGCCGTAGCCTGGCTGGAAGCACCAGCCGAGGGAGTGCCAGTTCCAGGATCGGATGTGGAAATTGTCAATGACATAGATCGGATCGTCATAGTTGACAAAATCGAAGTGGAGGACGGGCAGGTACAGAAGCGCCGTGCCTAAAGCGAGCGCGGCGCAGACCAGGATTTTCCGCAGATTCTCTTTCGCAATCACGGGGAAAGTTTAGCAGAAGCAAATCCGGGAAGAAAGGCATTTGGACCGCAGAGAATATGGCAAGGTATCGTATAGGGACGCGGGTAGTTGACAAATCCGGGAAGGGCGGGGAGAATGGCCGCCTTCAATATGGCAAAACGAGCGTCCAAGTCCTTGCGTGAAGCGGCGAAGGAGTATCTGAACGCGGTTTCCGCGGAAAAGGCGCGGCGCGTTCTGAGGAAGCCCGCGTTGCGGCCTCAAAAACGGGCGGGCCGCCTCCTGAGTGCCTCCAACCGTTGGGAGCGATGGGAGAAGGACTTGTTGGGCACGGCGAGCGACCGGGACATTGCGCGAAAGATCGGGCGGACCGAGGTGGCTGTGACAGTAAGACGCTCGAAGTTGGGGATTCCGGTTTGGGGCGACATTTCTTGGAACCCCGAGGAGGAGGAATTGCTGGGGACGGCGGACGACTTGGAAGTTGCGCGCCAGCTTGGGCGAAGCCTGCAATCCGTGCAACACAAGCGCGTGAGGCTGGGGATTCCGATCTGGGGAGGAACCAATCTTTGGACGCCCGAGGAGGAGGCGTTGTTGGGCAGGGTGGACGATGTGGAAATTGCGCGGCGGTTCGGGCGAAACGCCAGGGCTGTGTGTCAAAAGCGCAACAGCCTGGGAATTCCGCCGGCGCACCCTCCAAGCTGGAAGCCCGAAGAAGAGGCGTTGCTGGGGACAATGCCGGACAGCGAAGTGGCCGCCCTTGTGAAGAAGTCCGTGTTGGCAGTGCGACATCGCCGCTGGCGGATGGAGATTCCCCTTCACCAGCCGCCACCCCGGCACTGGACAGCCAAAGAGGATGCCTTGCTGGGGAAAATGCCGGCCCGCAAAGTTGCGGCCCTGCTGGATCTGCCATTGGACGCAGTGCGCGAACGCCGCTTCCAAACGGGGATATTCTTCCGCAAACCGCACCCCGTCAATCGCTGGACGGCCAAAGAGGATGCCTTGCTGGGGACAATGCAGGACCACAAACTCGCCGCCCTTCTCAATCGCTCCGTGCTGTCCGTGCATGGCCGCCGCGTCCATAGGGGGATTCCATCCTACATGGCGGAACACTTCAAGGACTGGACCGCCAGGGAGGATGCCTTGCTGGGGACAATGCCGGACCGCAAACTCGCCGCCCTTCTGAATCGGTCTTTGTCGGGAGTACAGCATCGCCGCAGACGAAAGGGGATGCTGCGTCGCAAACGCGCTCCCATCAAGCCCTGGACGGCCAAGGAAGAGGCATTGCTTGGGACCATGTCGGACATCAAACTTGCCGCACTTCTGAATCGGACTGTGCAGGGAGTAAACTATCACCGCACCCTTTTGGGCATTCCGTGCAGCAAGGGGCATGACTACAAAGACTGGACGCCCTGGGAGGATGAGTTGCTGGGTACAAGGCCTGACCGCGAAGTTGCCGCGCTTGTGAAGCGGTCTGTGGACGCAGTAATGGCTCGCCGCGAACGCAAGGGGATTTTCTTGCGCAAACAACCCTTCAAGAAGTGGACGGCGCGGGAGGATGCATTGCTGGGCACAATGCCCGATCACGAACTTGCCGTTCGTCTCAAGCGGACTGAGGTGGCAGTACACCATCGCCGCTGCCAGAAGGGGATTTCTTCCGCAAACCGCATCCCGCCCCGGCGCTGAACGGAGGAGCCATTGGCCAGGCTCCGGCAGTTCCTGAATTCCCGAACCGCCGGTGTGGCGCTCCGCGCGCGAAAACGGAGTGAGGGACGAAGGAACGACCATCCCGATTCCGAATCGGGAGAATGCACGGACAAAAAGGATTCTTCAACGCAAAGTCGCCAAGGCGCAGCGCGGCAAGCCGCAACCAAAGGGCTGAGTCTGAATTGAAAATTTGCAATTGAGAATTTGTCATTTGTCATTGGGAAAGCACGTTCGGAAAATTTTGCCGAAAATGCGCAATTTGCGGGAATAGCAGTGCAGAGAAGAAACCGAAGAATCTGAACAGGAGCAAACGGAGGAAACAGAGCGGGAAACGCGCCAAAGAACCCATGCATTCCCTTCTTTGCAGTGCTATTCCTGAGAATTGCGCATTTTTCGCAAGATTTTTCCGAACTGTCTTTCCAAATGACAAATGACAAATTTTCAATGACAAATTTTCAATTGAAACTCACTGCCTTGGTTGCGGCTGGCCGCGCTGCGCCTCTGCAGTGCTATGCCCGAGAATTGCGCATTTTTGGCAAAATTTTCCGAACGGTCTTCCCCAATGACAAATGACAAATTTTCAATGACCAATTCTCAATTCAGACTCGGCGTTTTGGTTGCGGCTTGCCGCGCTGCGTCTTTGCGACTTTGCGTTGAAACGTCTTTTCCCTGCGATGAGAGAAGCCGGCGTGGAGGTGGTAGCGCGTACGGGAATCGCACCCGTCTTTCAGCCTTGAGAGGGCCGTGTCCTAACTGATAGACGAACGCGCCTATGTGCCGGGTATCGTATGCTGAGACGCGCAGGATGTCAATATGGACAAATTTGCGGCTGGACGCGCTGGGTCGTTGCGACTTTGCGTTGATCAATGCTCAGGCGGGGGCGGCGGCTTCCTGGGCGGCTTCCTTTTCCTTCTTGGCTTCCGCCGGCTTGGCGTCTTCGCCGGATTTCTTCTCCGCGGACTCAGTCTTTGCCTGGGGAGCGGGTTCTTCGCGAACGGGCACGTCCACAAATTCGAGGATGACCATTCTGGCGGCGTCGCCCTGGCGCTGGGCCTGGCGTCCGCCCAGGGGGACGATGCGGGTGTAACCGCCGCGCCGCTCCCTTTGCGTCGGGGCGATCTCGTTGAACAGGATTTTGACGGCCTCGGTATCCTGGTGCAAGCGGGCGGCGGCGAGGCGGCGGTGGTGGAGGGTGCCGGACTTGCCGAGGGTGATCATCTTGTCGGCGACGGAACGGGCGGCTTTGGCCTTGGCGAGGGTGGTTTTGATGCGGCGATGCTTGATGAGGCTGCAAACCATGTTGGCCAGCATCCGGTTGCGATGGGTTCCGGTGCGTCCGAGTTTGGCGGTGCGTTTTAAGTGGCGCATAAGAGTAAATTTATTCCGCGGGCTTGACTTCTTCCTTGGGGGCATCCAGGAGACTCTGGTCAATGGTGGCCCCCAGCGAAAGGCCGAGGCTGGCGAGTTTTTCCTTGATTTCGTTGAGGGACTTTTTGCCGAAGTTGCGGTATTTCAACATCTCGGCCTCGGTCTTCATGGAGAGCTGGCCGACGGAGGTGATGTTGGCGTTGTTGAGGCAGTTGGCGGCGCGGACGCTGAGTTCGATTTCGTTGACGCTCATGTTGAGGAGCTTCTTGAACTTGGCCTTTTCGTCGTCCTGTTTGGTTTCCGTTTCCTCGAACTCGACCGCGTTCTTGTCGTAGTTCATGAAGACATCCAGGTGATGTTGGAGGATGGCGGAGGACTGGACGAGGGCGTCGTCCGGCGTGATGCGGCCGTCGGTCCAGATTTCCAGAATCAGCTTGTCGTAATCGGTCCGCTGGCCGACGCGGGCGCTCTCGACGGCGTAACGGACGCGAGTGACGGGTGAAAAAAGGGAATCAATGGCGATGACGCCGATGGGCTGGTCGGGCTTCTTGTTCTCATCGCCGGGGCAAAAACCGCGTCCCACCTTGACTTCCAATTCCATCTCGAATTTTTTCTTCTTGTCGAGGGTGCAAATAAGCTGCGTTGGATTGACCAATTCGATGTTTTGATTGAGTTCGATGTCGCCGGCGGTGACCGCGCCCTCCTTATTGACAGAGAGGAGGAGGGTCTGGGTCTCGCGGCTGTGCGCCTTGAAGAGCACCTTTTTCAGGTTCAACACCAAGTCGGTGACATCCTCGACGACGCCGTCAATGGTGGTGAATTCGTGCTGGGCGCCGTCCACCTTGATGGAGGAAATGGCGGCGCCTTCAAGGGAGGAGAGAAGGACGCGGCGGAGGGAGTTGCCGATGGTATGGCCGTAGCCGGTTTCAAACGGCTCGGCGGAGAACTTGGCGTAAGTGTCGGTGGCGGTCGCGTCCTCCTTGGTCAACCGCTTGGGCATTTCAAATTTTCCTAGACGGACTGGCATGGTTTCCTTTCAACAATTTTAATCTGGCTCCGCCGCTTCTTCCCGCCGCGGGGCAGCCCGTGTAATTGTTATTGTCCCGCGCGGGCGGGAGGGTTTCAGTTTTAGCGGGAATAAAATTCGACGACGGCCTGTTCGTTGGCAATGGGGTTGATCTCCGCGCGGGTCGGGATGCGCAGGAGGGTGCCTTTGCAGGCTTCCTTGGCCAGCGACATCCAATCCGGCACGACGCGGCTGGTGGCCATTTCCAAATTTTTGGTGGCCAACTGGCGCGAGACGCTCCGGTCCTTGACCTCCACGATGTCATTGACCTTCAAGCCATAGGAGGGGATGTTGACCTTGCGACCGTTGACCTTGATGTGGCCGTGGCTGACCATCTGGCGGGCGGCGGCGCGTGTGGCGGCAAAGCCGAGGTGATAGACGACATTGTCGAGCCGGGTTTCGAGAATCTGGAGCATCTGCTCGCCGGTGACGCCGCGGCGCTTGAGAGCGCGCTCATAGACGCCGCGGAACTGGCGTTCCATCAGGCCGTAGAAATAGCGGAGTTTCTGTTTTTCGATCAGCCCCAGGCCGTATTCGGTGTGTTTGCGGCGGGATTTCGGCCCGTGAACACCGGGGCCGTAGTTGCGGCGTTCCAGATACTTGTCCGGGCCGAACATCGGGATGCCGAATCGGCGGCTGATGCGGGTGCGGGGTCCAGTGTAACGAGCCATAATGCTATTCTGTGATTGCGGATTGCGGATTGCGGATTGCGGATTTGAAACAGAAGGAAACAAAGGCAAGGAAGTGGGATTCTTCCTTTGTTGCCTTCGTTATCTTCTGTGTGAATTCTATCTTCATTTCACTATTCACAATTCACCATTTTGTTCTAGACGCGGCGTTTCTTGCGGGGGCGGCAGCCGTTGTGGGGAACGGGGGTCACGTCCTTGATGGCGCTGATTTCCAGGCCGATGGCCTGGAGGGCGCGAATGGCCGATTCGCGGCCTGATCCGGGGCCTTTGACCCGGACTTCAATTTCCCGCATGCCGTGGGACATGGCCTGGCGCGCGGCGTCCTGCGCGACTTGTTGCGCCGCAAACGCCGTGCTCTTGCGGGAGCCTTTGAAGCCAACCCGGCCCGCGCTCGACCAGCCCAAGACGTTGCCCTGCATGTCGGTGATGGTGACGTTGGTGTTGTTGAAGGTGGCCAGGATGTTGGCGATGCCGACGGAGATATTCTTCGCGCCCTTGGCTTTGATGATCTTGCGGGCATTGACGTCTTCGCCCAGCAACTCAGCCGCCGTCGGGGCCGAAACGGCCGCCACAAGGCCGGGAGCGGCGGGCGCTGCCGCGGGCGCCGCGCCAGGGGGGCCGGCCGGGGCTGCGCCGGGAGCGCCGGGAGCGCCTGCGGGAGCCGCGCCGGGAACGGCGGTCTTGTCTTTGCCTTCAGCGGGAGCCTCGGCGCCAGCCTGCTTTTTGGGCGGATGAGGTCCTTTGGGGGCCTGGCCTTGTCCTTTGGAGGCCTGCCCTTGGCCCTTGGGGGCCTGGCCTTCCGGTTTGCCTTCCTTTTTTGGGGCGGGCTTGTTTTGTTTGGGATCGTCAGCCATAGGAAAAAATCAGTGAATGCCGGTCTTGGCGTTGGGATTGCGCTGCACGCCGACGGTTTTGCGCGGGCCTTTGCGCGTGCGGGCGTTGGTGGAGGTCCGCTGGCCGCGGACTGGCAAGCCGCGCAAATGGCGGATGCCGCGATAACACTTGATGCCCTGGAGGCGCTTGAGGTTCATGCCCAACTCGCGCCGCAGGTCGCCTTCGATGACGTATTTGCCGTCCTGAATGGCATGGGCGATCTGGGACAATTGGTTTTCGTCCAGGTTCTTGGCCCGCAAGGATGGGTCCACCCCGGCCTTGGCCAGGATGACATTGGCATTGGAAGGCCCAACGCCGTAAATATAGCGCAAGGCAACATCAATGCGCTTCTCACCAGGAATTTCAACTCCGACGATTCGTGCCATAGTCTTTTAGCCTTGTCTTTGTTTGTGGCGTTTGTTCGTGCAGATGACACGAATGACGCCCTTGCGTTTCACAATTTTACAGTTCTCGCAAAGTTTTTTAACTGAGGCCCGTACTTTCATAATATCATTGCTCCGGCTGCGTTAGGCAGCACTTGCTTTGCGACGCTCACAGAGCGCCGCTACACTTTTCCATAATATCATTGCTCCGGCTGCGTTATGCAACCCTTGGACAAATCATAAGGCGACACATCCACCCGGACAACATCGCCCGCCAAAAAGGCTCGCGCCACCCGGCGCGAAACATGCGCCAGCAAACGATGCCCGTTTGCCAACTCGACCCAAAATAACCGCTTGGGCAGCGCTTCGACTACCCGGCCCTCAACCTGGATGGCATCTTTGCGGGCCATGTCAATATCTCCGGCTCACCCTCGGTGATCAACACCGTATGCTCAAAATGAGCGGACAGTTGACCATCTTTTGTGACCACTGTCCAGCCATCATTCAACACCACCACTTCCGGCCTTCCGCCATTGACCATCGGCTCGATGGCAATGGTCATCCCGGGCCGCAATTTCGGCGACGTCTTGTTCGGCTCCACAAAGTTCGGCACCTGCGGCTCCTCGTGCATGGACCGCCCGACCCCATGCCCGACAAACTCCCGCACCAGGCTGTAGCCGTTGGACTCCACAAATTCCTGAATCGTCCGCGAAATGTCCACCACGCGGTTGCCCGGCAGCGCCTTGCCGATGCCCCAATGCAGCGCCTGCTCGGTGACATCCATCAACCGTTGCGCCTGCACGTCGCATCCCCCCACCGCCACCGTCCGCGCCGTGTCCCCGATAAACCCGCGATACAGCACCCCGATGTCCAGGCTGACAATATCGCCGAACTCCAGGCGGCGCGGACCGGCCAGCCCATGCACGACCTGCTCGTTGACCGAGATGCAAATATGGCACGGAAACTTCCGATAGCCCAAAAACGCGCTCTTCGCCTCGTAAAACTTCATCCGCGCCGCCGCGAACTCATCCACTTCCCGGGTGGTGACGCCCGGCTGGATAAACGACGCCACCTCCTCCAGCACCGTCCCCGCCACAACTCCGGCCGGCCGCATCAGTTCCAAATCTCGTTCGCTCTTTAAGATAATCATTGCATGCGCGGGGGGTCCGGTCTCCCCGGCACAACCCCGTCCACTAGAATCGGCCCTTGACTCTGCCTTTCTTCAGGAACCCCGGATATTGCCG